>JAABUS010001634.1_pt1 | contig 47436 bp, 27 predicted proteins | sample 5560161 | NCBI WGS metagenome assembly JAABUS01 (sample SAMN10711885, study PRJNA513376) | rock metagenome | isolation source: Antarctica rocks | place: Antarctica: Victoria Land, Trio Nunatak nord | collected 2016-01-04 | reverse complement strand
CTATACAAAAACCAGATAAGTGCCGTCACAAAATTTATAGGAGATTCAACAAAAAAGTCACCCTGCTTTTTTATCCATTCCCGGTTGAGTCCGAGCATGATGGTTCGTGATGATTCGTTGGCGTCGGTTAAGTCAAATAGTGTGGAAGGATCAAGCGGGTTAGAGCGATGAGATCGATTGAGATCATCGAAATTAATTACATAAAATTCCGGCAGCACTTTATAAGTATTGCGATATTTTAGGAAATAGTTGTATGTTATTTTACTAAGATCATCAAATTTGAAATCGTAAACAAACATGGAAAACCCTTTTTGAAGATGCTGCTTTATGATATGCTGGATAATAAAATACGATTTTCCACTGCCAGGGGAACCCATCACCAGTAATCCCCGGAACGGATTAATGATATTAATCCAACTTTTTCTGAGTTTATTCTTCAGGTAATACCTCGCTGGCAGGTTGATAGAATATTCATTTTCCAATAACCTTTCTTCCTGTGGGAATGTTTCATTTAAGGTATTGAAGATATCATGTTCGAATGATTGTTTAATGATCCTTGATAGTAGGGTGCCGCCTGTTAATATTAAGATGTAACCCAGCGCAGTTACACCTATATATGTCGTCGCCTGGAATTGGCCAACTGCAGGATTTAACAATATAAAAGCACTGACAAAGTAAAGAACCAGGCCGGTAATAATATAAGTAAATGCATTTTTATAAAGAAGCTTTTCATCCTTCCTACCTTTTGCCCCGATTAATGAGATAAGCAGGAACCCAAGGGCAATCAGTTTTGAAATATGAAAATTGTTAAATAAGCCGGTGTGCGAGATGTTACCTAGCATTCGGTCAGTAATGGTGGAAGTAATTTGCCACTGCTTAAATGCACCGTAGCAATAATAATAGAAATGTAAAGTCAAAATTGATATGCTTACGATTCGAGTCAGGTCAATAATCTTTCTGAGACCCTGTTCATTTTCTCCGGTGTTCATTGTTTAGCGATTTAATGAGTTGATAATCCTTTTCTCTTTTTTCTTTTTTTACGACGTTGCGGAGAAACAACCTGTCCCTGTTGTTCTTCCGGTTTTACGATCGCTTCAACCATATTTATAAAGATGGCAGGTGTAATGTGGTATGGAGCCAGTGTATTTTCATTAGGAAGTAGTTCTCTTTTACCCCCAAATTCTTTTTGCTCCTTCCGATGACTTAGTACTGGTAACTGCTTCTGTTGTTGCCCGCACCGTTCTAGAACTATTTTGGCGCTGTATGATTTGCCCAGGTCACTCCCGTTAAAAACCGATTTGGTTTGATGGTCAATAAATGTAAGACCGTACACATAGCCATGGTCATTTCTTCGAACGATAGTATTTACTTTTTCCATTTTAAGGAAAAGAATGAAATCGTTTAATCCTCCCGGATGCTTTGCGAGTGTCCAGTCGATCACTGTTTTCAACCGCTTCTCATGAGGCTGCCTTTTTTGTTTATTTTCTATAAATTTCTTTTCCAGGTAATTTAATGTTGGCTTCATGTATATGGAGCTTGCTTTAACCGGTATCCCAACGACGTTGCCTTTTTCATCGAGTATACGATAAATTAAACCCTTGTTTTTAAAGATGCGACCGTCTTTATCCCCTTGTTCAACTTTAACATTGTACAATTGCAAAACAGCATTTAATTGGTTTAGCGATGTGTATTTATAGGTATTAAGGACTGCATCCAGTACATTCACAATACTTTGTTTGGTTTCTGATTTACCGCATTCATTCCAAAAGAAGAAAAGAACATCAATGAGGTTTACAATGGTTACACTTACTTTAAAGACAATGATGTGCTACTCGCTAAAGTAACCCCTTGTTTCGAAAACGGTAAGGCAGGCATTGCGAGGAATTTGAAGAATGGAATTGGGTTTGGCTCAAGTGAGTTTGTGATTTTGAGGAGCAACGAAAATGTATTACCGCTATGGCTGTATTTAAATGTAACGTCACCAAGGTTCAGAGAATTGGGTAAAGCAAGAATGACAGGTACTGGTGGTTTACAAAGAGTTCCAAAGGATTTTATTGAAAACTTCTTAATTCCACTTCCATCTATTGATGTTCAAAAAGAAGCGATGTCCGAAATAGAAAGGGAACAACAACTGATTAATGCTAACAAAGAACTTATCCAAGTCTTCGAAAGTAAAATAAAATACGAAATCAACAAACTTTGGGAGGAGTAATGGCAGCAATTGACATTTTAATCTATTTACCAAACTCTTACAAAACAAGAGATGAGCAAGAATACATAAACTTTCTTTGGGAGAGTTATGAAAGCAATTACAACAATGGAAAATATCCTTTTGCTTTTATAGCTTTTCACATGCTTTATATGAGCTTTGTTTATTTTGAAGTATGGCAAATCAAAATGAATAGAAGGCTTGATTTTGAGAAATCACTGATTGCATTCAGCAAAGATAATGAAAAGATGATGTTAGATGCTACTACACCGTTTGCATTTGTTGAGATAGGAGAAAGCAATTTTATCCGTTTCTTAAAACTTATTGGCTGCGACAACGCCAAAATAGGAAGCTATTGCACAAGTGTAAAAGCACGAAATGATGCGGCACACAGCAACGGAAGAATATTCTTCAACGACGTAAACATTGTTGATAGAAAGGTGGACGAAATCTTACGCTTCGTTGACGAAATACAAACGCATTCACAACCTATCATCAATGAAAGTTTGGTAACATTTCTGCAAGAAAGCCATGACCCTGACAACAGGGAATACATCGACGACACAGACCAGATTAGAGAAATCCTCATTCATAGCAACTACCTTTCTCAAAAAGACATTGAACACTTATTGACGTTTGACATAACGCAACTTAACGCAGACCCAAACTATGCAGCCATGCAACAACTGTTTGAAACACTCACAGCCGAATATGCAGTAGCTATAAACACATTACGAACACGGGCCCATGCGCCACTTGTTACACCTGCACAAATTGATTTAGATTTTATACTGGATGAACGTTCGCGTGAGTTGTTTTCCGAAGAAGAAAGAAGATATACATTAGTGAGAACCGGCAAATTGGTAGAAAGAGTAAAATTGCACAACGTTATTTCCGGACCGGTGATTACAGATCGCGACAAGTTATTGCCTATACCACAAAATGTGATAGATGCTAACCTTAGTAAAGTCTTTCCACAAAACCCGGGATATTAATAATAGTTTCCTGAATAGAAAAGCTTTTATTATGCTATGATAAGATTCGCCGCTATAGTCTTTTTTTTGTTGCCTTTCTTAGCCTTCGGGCAAAAAATTATAAACTTACGCTGCAATGATGACGTTAATCCGTTGGGTATAGATGATACTAAACCACGGTTAAGCTGGAATATTGCATCAACGCGGATTGGCGAAAGGCAAACCGGTTACGAGGTTTTAGTTTCTTCTTCCAAAGAATTGCTGGCAAATAATATAGGAGATTTATGGGATAGCAGGCGCGTTTTATCTGAACATAGTATTTATATTCCTTATCTGGGAATAGCATTAAAATCGAGAGAAAAATGTTATTGGAAAGTACGGATATGGAACCGGGATGCTAAAGTTTCTGCCTGGAGTGATGCGGCATTTTGGAGTATGGGTTTGCTCCAACTGCATGATTGGAAAGCAAGTTGGATAACCGCATCACAATGGTTTACTCCTAAACAATATCGGCCGAAAGGATTAGAAATTGGTCCTTCGGGTGGATGGGCCGATGTTGACCTGGGCGCTTCGATGTTAATCAGTAAGATTAATTTGTTTCCATTTCATGCTGGTCTGTTTCCCCTGCGTTTTAGGATTGAATCTTCTGACGAAATGCTTTTTCATCATCCAAAAGTTTTAATTGATTATTTTTCCAAAGATTATCAGTTGAAAGATACAGGAGTTCAGCAATTTCTATTAAATAATATAAAAGCCCGTTTCGTCCGACTTCATATCAAGGGCGATCCTTCCAAAAAAGCAGATTTTGTCGTTAGACAGATGCAGGTTTTTTCAGGAGGTAAAAATGTGGCTCTTATGAAATTTACCAGAGAATATGGAACTTACTGGAGCAGAGGGCACGCAGTTTTTTTGGTAGATGGGATGCCTTCGGCTAATGATGGTGACACTTGCCCTAACGTTGCCTGTCCGACCACAACTGCGCCTCTTTTTCGCAAGTCATTTTTAGTGACTAAACCAATTAAACAAGCTACGCTTTATATTGCTGCCCTCGGCATGGCAGATGTTTTCATTAACGGTAAAAAAGCAGGCAATGAAGAGCTTGGCCCTCCTTTTACAGATTATTATAAACGAATCATTTACCTCACAAAAGATATTACATCTTTACTGCAAAATGGAGAGAATACAATAGGGGCTGTTTTGGGAAATGGATACTTCAGCCCGCCCGGTTTGGGCTTTGGTAAAAGGCATTCGGGAAATGGTCCGCCACGATTGATTCTGCAGGCAGAAATTAAGTTTATTGATGGAAGCTACAAGACTATTAATACAAATGGATCTTGGAAATGGGCAAAAAGCGAAATTGTAAAAAATGATTTGTGGAGCGATTACCAGGAAGATCGCCGTCAGGTGAAATCTGGTTGGGATATGCCCGGACATAAAGATACTCTATGGCAAAATGTATCAGTTACACGTCCGCTTCCAGGAAAGCTTTGTGCACATACAGGACCGCCTATCCGCATTAATGGTGTGCTTAAGCCTGTTGAAGTAAAAAATAATATAGCAAGATTTGATGTACTGACTGCGGGTTGGCCACAGGTAAAAGTAAATGGTAAAGCCGGGCAAACAATCGTTATAACAGGAAGTAGTCCGGGTTTAAAACTACCCGAACTTAGTTTTACCCTCGCGGTTGACGGGCCGGCTGTATTGCAGCCCAAATTTCTAATTTTTGCAGGCGCATCAGAAATAAAGATTACAGGTGTTTTGGAACCATTGACCACTGATGACATAAGCATTCTGCAGGTTAATGCAGATGTAAGTGTAGCCGGGTCATTTCAATGTTCAAATCCTTATTTGAACAATTTGTTTGAAGTAACAATGCGAACACATCGTAATTACTTATACGATTTTCCTGCCGATCCAAGCCGTGAAAAACAAGGCTGGACACAAGATGCACAAAATATGTTTAATACCGCTGCCTGGTTTACTGATGTAAAAGGGTTTTATCAGAAATGGTGGTGGGATATGGCAGATAACCAGGATAGCCAGGGTTATACAGGTTCTGTAGTTCCGGTTGTAAACCGCCAGGTAACAGATTGGAATTCTCCCTGGTGGAGTGGTGTGCTGGTGTTTTTACCGTGGGAGCATTATAAATATTATGGAGATAAAAGAATACTGGAAGCTGCGTTTGAACCGATGCAGCACTATGTTGACTTCCTAAGTAAGATGGCCGCTACAGGTGAAGGTAAAAACTGGAATGCCTATCCTTATTTTACAAATGACCTTGATACGGCAGCGGCAAAAGAAAAAATGATTATCTGGAATGGCGCCGGAGATTGGCAAAATCCTTATACTACAGGACAGTTTGCGGTACCCGCTCCCATGACCACTATGCCTGCCTATTACTATTATGCAACTATTGTTAGCAAAACGGCTGCTCTTTTAAATAAAAAGGAAGAAGTAATCAGGTATGAAAAATTGGCAACTGACATTAAAATCAGGTTTAATAAAAGATACTTTAATCCTGAAACCGGTTGGTATGGTGATAGTACGAATAACCAGACAGCGCAGGTATTGCCCCTGGCATTGGGTTTAGTTCCTGAAGGAAAGCAAGATATGGTATATAAACGTTTGCTGGATGCCATTGATGCCAGAGACGGCCATATAGGAACAGGCTTTGTAGCCTCTCCATTCCTGATGCAGACACTTGCCAAACAGCATGCATCTGAAGTGGCCAATAAGATGGTAAATCAAAAAGATTATCCCGGATGGAACACACTAATAAAAAATGGTGTACTCATGGAAACATGGAGAGGAATTGGCGCACAAATGCCCTCGTGTGGTGGGTCAGTTGGCTCCTGGTTATTTGAATCTGTATTAGGTATTCAGCCAGACATAGAATGGCCCGGCTTTAAAAAATTTAACCTTGCACCACAACCTGATTTGAAAATGGGATTGACTTATGCCAAAGGATCTTACGATTGCGTTTACGGAAGAATTGTAAGTGATTGGAAATACGAAAACAATGAATTTAAGTTGCATGCGGTCATCCCGGTCAATACAGCAGCTACCATTTACCTTCCAGTCAAAAACGCAAGTGATATTACAGTATCAGGATTGGCATTAATCCGGTCAACAGGCGTTAAATTACTGAAAATTGAAAATGGAGTAGCCATGCTTAGCGTAGAATCGGGAGAGTATTATTTGAGTTCTAAAAACTTACAATTATAATGAATATCGCTTTTAAAAGAATAAGTTTCCTGCTGCTTTCTTTGCTATTCGTTTCAAATATTTCATGGTCACAAAATAAGATTCAGGATAAAACAGACTGGAGGGCATTCTTATCTGCTCATGATATGGTGTTTGATAAAATGCCTTCTAAATGGGAAGAAGCTCCTTTTTTCGCTAATGGATTTATTGGATCAATGGTCTATGCGGATACCCTGGCAGGCAATAAAATAAAAATTCAGGTTTTTAGAACAGATGTACAGGATCACCGTGGAGATACTTCCGGCTGGACGCCTTATTCAAGACCAAGATTGTTGATAGGATATTTTCTCATTACCCTGAAAGGAAAGATCATCAGTAGCCACATGAGGCAGCATTTATATACTGCCGACCTTACAGGAGATGTCAGAACATCTGAAGGTAGCATATCACTTCACCATTATGTATCAGCAGAAAATGATCTGATATTTACAGAAATTACAACAGGAGGAAACGAGAAATACACCCTAAACTGGCAACCTGCAGAAGCGAAATCTACAAGGAAGATTTTTTTTCCCACCACTGAAACTGTTATTCCATTATACGCAAATGCTTATGGAGAAAAGTACAAACAGATCTTAAAAGTTTATCAACCCAATCCTCAGCCAGAGTTAAAGAAGATAAAGGATATTTCAATAAGTATTCAAAACCTGCTTGCCGGAGGACAACATGTTGTAGCTTGGAAAGAGGATAGCATATCGGTCAATAAAAGTATCGTGGTCATGACTGTTAAACAGTCTTATCCCGGCAAAAGTGCTCAAATTGAAGCTGTAAACTTAATTGCAGAAACTAATAAAGATGCATTTGATAAGAGCTATAAACAACATACTATATGGTGGAGCGCTTTTTATAAAAGAAGCTTTGTTAGTATCCCTGATAAAAAGCTGGAAGGTTTTTACTGGCTTCAAATCTATAAGCTGGGTTGTGCAAATGGCGCTAACGGGCCGATTATGGACACTTCGGGCCCATGGTTTCAGGATACGCCCTGGCCATACATTACATGGGATTTAAATGTGCAACTATGTTACTGGGCCTTAAATACTTCCAATCATTTGGATATCGCCAGGTCCTTGCCTAACTCATTAAATAAGTATCAGCAAAATTTAATCAATAATGTGAAACCAGTCGAATGGAGAAAGAATGCGGCTTATCTCGCATTAGCGACTGCTCAGGATTTAATTGGTTCAGCGGATGATGATAAGCGTTATGAAAACCTGCATGCAAATCTTCCCTGGGTAATGCATAATGTTTGGCTGATGTACAGGTATTCAATGGATAAAGATTTTTTACGAACCCGCTGCTATCCTTTATTAAAAAGAAGTATCAATTATTATCTGCACATCATTACCAAAGAACAGGATGGAAAATATCATATCCCTCTGGGTTATTCTCCTGAATATCCTGCAATAAATAAAGGTAAAGCGGGTGAAACCAAAGATGCCAATATAGATATCGCGTTATTAAAATGGGGCTTGCAAGCCCTAATGGAATCTTCAGAAATTTTACATACAGATGCGGAAGAAAGAAATCATTGGAAGAACATACTGAACAACCTTACAAACTTTCAAACCGATGAAAATGGATTCAAAATCGGCGATGATATGCCTTATACTGTTTCACACAGGCATTATTCTCATCTTTTGATGATTTATCCTCTTTACCTGGTGAATACAGAGCAGGGGAATAATAAAGAACTGATAGAGCGTTCATTAATTCATTGGGTAGGAAACCCAAAAGGATTACAGGGATATAGCTATACAGGTGCTTCATCCATTTCTGCTGCAATGGGTAATGGAGACCAGGCTCTTGATTACCTTAAAGGTTTAGATAAGTTTTTATTACCTAACGGACTTTATAAAGAGAGCGGGCCTTGTTTCGAAACGCCTTTATCGGGTGCGCAGGCTATCCAGGATATGCTGTTGCAATCATGGGGTAATAAGATCAGGATTTTTCCTGCTGTGCCGGGTGAATGGAAGGATATAGTATTTCATAAATGGCTGGCTGAAGGTGCATTTGAAGTAAGCGCCAGGCTAACCAAAGGCAAAACAGATTTTATAATGATAAAAAGCCTGGCAGGTTCGCCTTGTACATTCACAACAACAATAAAAAACCCAACAGGTTTTATAGGGAAAAGTAAGGTTGAATTGAAGCTGGTTTCTAAAAGCACTTACAACATAAATTTAAAAAGAGGTCAAATCGTTTTAGTTACGGCCAAAGGATTTAGTGGTTCTTTAATCATTAATGCAGTCAATTAAACATTAAATACAATTAGTTACATTTATTATGAAGCCAAGGGAATTCAGTCAGGTTAAAAGTTATTTTAAAATGATAAGACGAAGCTCTTTATAAGTATTCAATTTCTGTAACATAACTTTCAAATAATAATTTTAGAGCATTTACACTGGTTTTGCCAATGTCTTAAAAAAATATAACTCCCCTTTTAATACTTTGCCATGCTTAATCTTTGGTAATTTTGTTTGTTATCCGTCTGTAGAATTTCATTTGTCCGCATAAGGCATTATGTCCCTGACCTGGCCAATATTCTATAGCACCTTTTTACAACATTTACTTTCCTTAGGTTTGATATTCCTGATAAAAAAGAACTTACATTAATGGCATTGATTGTGTCTTTTAATACCATTTACAAAATGTTTAAATTACCTGGCAATAAAAGACCCTGCAAAACAATGGCTACTACTACAACGATTTCGTAGATAAATAGTGTTGCAAATAAAAAATGGATTTAGCTTAGCTGTAATAAGCCAATTTTTTAAAGAATTAATTTGTTTGCTATGCTGAAAAAAAATCTACTTACAATTCTGCTTACTTTTTTTGCCTTTATTATTTGCAATGCGCAAACCAAAAGAATTACCGGTAAGGTTGTGTCTTCTGATAACAGCACTCCACTTGCAGGGGTTACTATCTCACTTAAAGGCTCTAAAGTAAATGCTGTGTCGTCAGAGGAGGGAACTTTTAGTCTTAATGCCCCAACTTCAAACAAAGTTATTTTATCTGTTTCGTCTATTGGTTATATAACTAAAGAAGTTGATGCAAGTGTTTCTAATAACATAGAAATAACCTTAGAGCCTGCAACCAAAAACCTTGATGAAGTAGTGGTGGTAGGTTATGGTACTCAAAAGAAAAGAGACGTTACGGGTTCAGTATCTACTATTTCAAAAGAGCGGCTTCAGCAATTACCGAATACTAATATTGCAGAAGCGCTTCAAGGCTCTATTCCTGGTTTACAAATAAATACAAATGGTGGTGGTGCTGAAGATAATAATCTTACCATACTTGTAAGGGGGAGGAATTCAATAAGCGCCAGTAATAGCCCGTTGATTATTTGGGATGGAATTCCATTTGTAGGTGGCATTTCAGAAATTAACCCAAATGATGTCGAGTCAATTGAGGTATTAAAAGATGCTTCGGCTGTGGCTATTTATGGATCGCGCGGATCGAACGGGGTAATTTTGATAACCAGCAAACAGGGCAAAAAGGGAAGATTAAATATTACTTATGATGGTTATTATGGGGTGCAGGATCTTACTAATAAACCGAATCTCTTAACAGGCGCCGAATTTTATCAATTTAAGAAAACAAGGTTAAATGCAGATCAAACTATTTCTGCTGGTGAACAGGCTGTTTATGACGCGGGTGCAGGAGTTGATTGGTATAGTCTGGCTACAAGGCAAGGCTCAAAAACGCAGCATTCTATAACAGTTGCCGGTGGCGGTGACAAAGTTTCATATTATTTGGGCGGCACTTATCTTAATGTGCAGGGCGTATCAGTTAATGACCAGTTTAAGAGATATTCATTAAGACCCTCAGTAACTATTAACATTAAACCCTGGTTAACTATTGGTTCAAGTTCACAGTTATCGTTTCAAGACCGTACCGGACTTCCTGTTGAATTTGATGATACAAGGAATACGGGTGGAGGAGCAAACTTCTTCAACCCCTTAACTACACCTTATAATCCTGATGGCTCAATCGCTTTATATGCATATCCTGATGCTTCACAGGCGCGCAATCCTTTGTCGTTTATATTGGTTAAAAATTTAGATTATTCCTACAGGTTATTTACGTCCAACAATATTAAATTAGATATCCCTTTCATTAAAGGTTTGTATTATAAATTAAATACGGGAGTAGAATATGAAAATGTGCAGCGTAAAACGTACTATGGGCGCAATGTAGCAGCCGGTTATGAAGTAAACGGAGATGCTATTAACTATAATTCTATAGATCGAAATACTACAATTGAAAATATTTTAAATTACTCACGTGAGTTTAAAAAGAATAGTGTTAATCTAACGTTGCTCTATAGCAGTCAAAGCGAAGACTTCGACAGGGATCAATTGGAAGGAATAGGTTTTCCTAATGATGTACTTACGAATTATCAAATGAATTCTGCTGCACTATTAAAGTTTCCTACTATTGATCCAACTAATCTGGCTAATCCTAATTATCCCAATTTCAAGCAAAACCTTATTTCCCAAATGGCGCGTTTAAACTACGGCTATAATGGTAGATATTTATTAACGCTTACAGCCAGAAGAGATGGATATTCAGCATTTGGAGCAGGCAAAAAATATGGCGTTTTTCCCTCTGCTGCTGTGGCATGGAACGTTGCCGATGAAAAATTTATGCAGTCGCTCAATTTCATTTCAAGTTTAAAGCTAAGAGCATCTTATGGTGTTAACGGAAATCAGGCTGTGAATTCGTACAGTTCCCTTGCTACACTTAGCTCGGCACCTTATATTAGTGGATCTACTGTTTATCCAGGGTACTTTCCAAGCACTTTAGCTAACTCGCAACTTAGTTGGGAATCCAAAAATACCCTTTCGTTTGGTTTGGATTTTAGTATTTTAAAAAACCGGGTACAGGGAACCATAGATTATTATTCTTCCAAAACAAGAGATTTGTTGTTATATAGAAACATATCTTCTGTGCAAGGTGTTACAAGGATTTTGCAGAATATTGGTAAAACTTCCAATAAAGGAATTGATGTCGGCATCACTTCAACCAATTTTAAAACCAAAAACTTTACCTGGACTACAGGAGCTAATTTTTCATATAACGACGGTAAGATTGTTGATTTATATGGAGATGGTAAAGATGATGTCGGGAACAAATGGTTTATAGGCCAGCCAATAAGGGTTGCTTATGGTTTACAATATGATGGAATTTTCAGGAGTACCGATGAGGTGGCTAAATCAGCTCAGCCAACTGCGCAACCGGGATGGGTAAAAATAAAAGACATTGATGGTAACGGAGTAATAAACACAGGAAGTGACAGAACAATCTTGGGTAATCTTGATCCCAAGTTTCTATGGGGATTAACCAACACCTTTAAATATAAAGCATTCAGCCTGCTGGTTTTTTTACACGGTGTAGGAGATGTTATTAAGCAAGACCCGTTTCAAGATGATAATGTTTTTAATACGAAAAGAAATACAACTAAAAAAGATTGGTGGTCTCCAACTAATCCGGATGGAACCCATTTCTCTAATGACGCTAATGCAAATAAGCTTGGTGTAGGTTTTTATGAGAATGCCAGTTTTGCCCGATTAAAGGATGTTTCATTAGCTTATCAGTTACCTGCTGCGATTGTAGACCGTTTAAAAATTACTTCTTTAAAAGTATATGTTACAGGCAGAAACCTTGCAACAATTACTAAGTACCAGGCGCTCGATCCTGAACTTACAAATCAAAATGGTCTTCCCTTGCAAAAGGAATTTATTCTCGGTTTAACACTTGGTCTGTAGTCCTTATAAATAAAAATACTATGAATAAGATAATATTATCAATAGCAGCAACTGTAACACTATTACTGTCATCCGTCAGTTGCAAAAAAAGCTATCTGGATGAAACCCCCCAGGCAATTATAGCACCTGATAATTTGTATGTTAACAAAGCAGGTTTTGATGGGGGATTATATGGTTTGTATAATCTTGTCCGGTCGGAAAGAAAAGGAATTTCTGGTTCTGCTAATGATATAACAAGTACCGCTGCTATTATTGGTGTTGATAATGCATATAGCTTATCACCTGCCGGCGGAGCTGCTGAATCAGTTTTCAACGATTTTGGCGTGCGGTTAAATTCATCAGCTGGATATATAACAAATTTATGGTCTTACTTATATAAAGTGGTTAATGCAGCCAACACAATTATTGACAGATCTGAGAACAAGAGTATTAATTGGACAGATGCTCAAAAAAATCAAATAGTTGCTGAGGCCAGATTAATAAGGGCATGGGCGTATCGCCATCTTACCTACTTATGGGGAGCAGTTCCTTTAAATATGCATGAGTCAAGTGGAAGTAATATAAGAACAGATTGGGAACGTGCACCAGTGGTAGAGGTACGTGCTGCCATGGAGCAGGACTTGTTGTTTGCTGAAGCAAATTTAGCTGATCTCCCTGTTCTTGAAGGCAGGGCAAGTAAAGTGGTAGCATCTCACTACCTGGCTGAATTATACCTTACAATGGGCGATAATCAGAAGGCGAAAGATAAAGCGTTATCAGTAGTTCAAAATGCAAAATACAATTTAATAACTGCACGGTATGGAGTACAAAAAGGCCTTCCCGGAACTCCTTTTACAGATATGTTTATTGATGGAAATTCAAACAGATCTGAAGGAAATACAGAAGTTCTCTGGACATTTCAAAATCAATACCTTTCTGCCGGGGGCGATGTAAATATTATGAGAAGATGGTGGGTAAACCGTTATGACCAAATAAAAGTGGGTGCTAAAACGCCAATTACATATTCAAAAGATAATGGAGGAAGGGGCTTGGCCAGGTTTGGAGCAACAAAATATGCATTTAGTGTTTACGGACCAACCGATGACAGAGGATCGGGTAGTGCATGGAGGTTTTATTGGATAATGAATAACCCTGCCTCATTACCTGCGGGTTCACAGGTTGTAGCTACCTGCACAAGTCCGGGATATACTGGTGGAAAATTGGGTGACACAGTTAAACTCAGTATCAATTGCAACGAACCCATTCCTAATGAAGTTAGATATCCAAACTGGCCTAATACACGTAAGTGGGACTGGACTCCTGATGATCCGGCAGATGTTCAGCAAACTTCAAATTACAACGACCAAATTTATTTAAGATTAGGTGAAACCTATTTGTTATTGGCTGAGGCTCAGTTTAAACTAGGAGATCTTGCAGGCGCTGCTATCACTATCAACGCTTTAAGAAACAGGGCTCACGCCGCTCCGATAACTGCATCACAAGTAAACTTAGATTTTATTTTAGACGAACGCTCAAGAGAGCTTTTTTCAGAAGAGCACAGAAGGTACACATTGTTAAGAACAGGAACATGGTATGCAAGAACAAAACTATATAATTTGTACTCAGGAGCACTTATTACTTTACGCGATACTATTCTGCCTATACCACAAAGCGTAATAGATGCAAACCTTACTAAAGTATTTCCCCAAAACCCAGGATATTAATTTAAAAACTACAATATGGATTTAGTGAAAACATTTTTCACAAACCCTAAAAACGCTCTTACAAATGAATAAAGGAATGGGGCTTTTTGTAACTTTTGCTTTAGCTAACTTGATGACATTTAGTCAAAATGTTATTGATACAAATACAGTAGATCAAACTTTTCATTTGTACGTTCTTATGGGGCAATCAAATATGGCGGGTCGGGGCGTTATAACAGAAGAGTATAAAAATGAAAGTAATTCACGGGTTTTTATGCTGGATAAAAATAATCATTGGATGCCAGCGCATCATCCTTTACACTTCGATAAATCTGTAGCAGGTGTAGGCCCCGGGTTAGCATTTGCGATAAAGATGGCAAACGAGAATCCGGGTATAAAGATAGGCCTTATACCATGTGCTGTAGGTGGCACGTCTATACGGTCATGGAAGCCTGGAGGATATGATTCCGCTACTAAAAAATACCCGTATGACGATGCTGCTGCACGAATAAAAGCAGCCATGAAGTCCGGTGTAATAAAAGGAATGCTTTGGCACCAGGGCGAAGGCGACAGCAAGCCGGCAGCTGCAGTTCTTTACATTCCACAGTTGCAAACATTGATTGAAAGAATAAGAGCACTTACCTACAATGCTACCTTACCCGTAGTAGCAGGTGAGTTGGGAAGGTACAGAGAACAATTTCAGACTATCAATGATGAGTTAAAAAAATTACCCCAAACCGTGCCTCATACAGCAGTAGCTTCTTCTGAAGACCTGGTGGATAAAGGCGATCATACACATTTTGACAGCCCGTCTGCCGAAAAATTAGGAGAACGTTTTGCTGAAAAAATGAAGGGGCTTGAAAGCAAATCTGTAAGCCACCAAAAAAAGCGGAAAGAAACTCTATAGTAAGATGGATCACCTATAAATCCATTTAACCTTAAAGACTGTATTGTACAATTCTAAATTAAAATGAGTAATCAAATGCCTAACAGGTTTTTCAATCTTACAGAAAAAGTAATTGTTGTAACAGGAGCAACCGGCATACTCGGAGAAGCCTTTGTAAACGGATTAAGTGAAGTGGGTGCAAGAGTGGCGCTGATTGGCAGAAACGAAGAAGTAGGCGAAGAAAGAATGCAAAAGATTCTTCAGCAGGGCGGAGAGGCATTGTTTATTAAAGCAGATGTGTTGTCAAAGGAGGATTTAGAAAGGGGCAGAGATCTTATTTTAGAAACGTGGGGAAGAATTGACGGCCTTGTAAATGCTGCCGGCGGAAATATTCCTGAAGCAGTGATACAACCTGAATCTGATGTTTTTGATGTTGATATAGATGCTTTAAAAAGAGCATTTGATCTAAATTTATATGGTACCATATTACCCACCACTATTTTTGGCAGGGTTATGAATAAGAGTGAGACAGCCAGTATTGTAAACATCTCTTCTATGGCTGCACAAACGGCTATCACAAGGGTTCTTGGCTATTCAATGGCTAAGGCTGCCATAGATAATTTTACCCGTTGGATGTGTGTCGAACTTGCTGCACGTTATGGAGATCGCCTGCGCATCAATGCTATTGCTCCGGGTTTTTTCGTTACCCACCAGAACAGGAAGTTGCTTGTTGCAGAAGATGGTTATACTGCCCGGGGTGAAGCGGTTATCAGAAATACACCCTATAAAAGATTTGGTAATCCTGAAGAACTGATTGGCACACTGCTATGGTTACTAAGCGATGCATCCCTTTTTGTAAGCGGTGAGGTAATATGTGTAGATGGAGGATTTCATATTTATTCAGGAGTATGATTTCTGGTGGGATTTCAATATCAGTTTGAAAAAAGCGGAACAAATTTCTTAACACAAGTCACAGGAAAATTTAAGTTACAGCATGAATAAAATAATAGTTGCTTCCATTTTTCTTATGGCAGCTTTTAATTCCTTTGGAAAAGTAAAATTGCCTTCAATCATCAATAATAACATGGTTTTGCAGCAGCAATCAAACGTTGCTTTATGGGGAACTGCCACTAAAAATTCAAAGGTTGTTATTGTTACTTCATGGAATAAAAAAGAATATGTTTCTAAAGCAGATGGCGATGGAAACTGGAAAACTGAAGTATCAACACCTGCAGCGGGAGGCCCTTATCAAATAAGTATTAGCGATGGAGAAAAGATGTTGCTTGATAATGTATTGATTGGCGAAGTGTGGGTCTGTTCGGGCCAGTCAAATATGGAGATGCCCATGAGGGGTAATTCATCACCTATACTAAATGCCGGCGAGATTATTTTACATGCAGATAATCCGAATTTAATACTCTACAGGGTTGGCAGAGCGACTTCCTTAACACCTGTTACAGATACTAAAGGGCAATGGGTTGAGTCTACATCAGAAACTGCCCGTGATTACAGTGCCCTTGCTTTTCAGTTTGGACAAATACTTCAGAAACGGCTTCATGTTCCCGTTGGACTTATATTATCAACCATCGGAGGAACAATGATTGAATCATGGATGAGTGCGGGCAGTTTAAAACCTTTTCCTGAGGTGAAAATTCCTGCAAGTTTAGATACTGTTCAGTCACCCCATAAAGAGCCAACCGCTTTATTTAATGGAATGATTGCACCCTTGGCTGGCTACGGAATTAAAGGTTTTATATGGTACCAGGGCGAATCTAACCGGCATGAACCCGAATTATATGAGAAGCTATTTCCGGCAATGGTTGCCGACTGGCGCAAGCAATGGGCTCTTGGCGATATCCCTTTTTATTATGTACAAATTGCTCCTTACGGCTCTTCTGACAAAACCCGAAGTGGGCCACGTTTACGCGAAGCACAATTAAATGATATGAAAATTATTCCCAACAGCGGCATGGCGCCGGCAATAGATGTGGGCATGGAGAACGATATACACTTTATGGATAAAACAACGCTGGCACAGCGGCTATCCTATTGGGCTTTGGGCAAAACGTATGAAATTAAAGGGATTAATTACAATTCTCCTGAATTCAAATCTATGAAGATTGATAACGGCAAAGCCATTCTGACCTTTGATCATGGGCCTTATTTAACCTCGTACCGTAAACCACTTACCTTATTTGAGATAGCCGGTGAAGACAAAAAATTTTATCCGGCTAAAGCCGAAATAAAAGCAAATCAAGTTACTGTACAAAGCGATAAAGTGGCTAAGCCTGTAGCTGTAAGATATGCTTATAAAGAATGGGTTGAAGGTGAATTGTACAATAACGATGGCTTACCGGCTTCTTCTTTCCGTACTGATAATTGGTAGCATTGAGTGAACCGTATTTATTCATCAGGAATTAAAAGAATGATCAAACATGAAGATTTACCTGGTCTGCACGTTTATTTGCAGGATTACTTTTAGCAGTGTATTTGCGCAGTTAAGCCATGATACTATAACAGGGCATCTCCCAAACCTGCTTACAATGGCTAACGGAACAACGGTAAGAACAGTGAAGCAATGGAACGACGAAAGGCGGCCTGAAATTGTAAAATTATTTACCAGTGAGATGTTTGGGCAAGCACCCCCAAAACCTGCTGAAATGCAATTTAAAGTGTTTGATGTTGATCGAAAAGCGCTTGGTGGTATGGCAACACGCAAGCAAATAAAAGTTCTTTTCAACGGCTCTGATGATGGCCCATCAATGGACATTTTAATCTACCTGCCTAATGATGTTAAACATCGTGTGCCCCTGATAACAGGTTACAATTTTGCCGGCAATCAATCTGTCAGTAATGACAAGGCTATTCGCATCACCACAAGCTGGATGAGTCCCAAAACCAAAGGCGTTATAAACAATCGTGCAACCGATTCAACCCGTGGCATTGCAGCAGCAGCCTGGCCTTTGGAAATGATCTTAAAACGTGGTTATGGAGTAGCCACTATGTATGCAGGCGATGTTGATCCCGATTATAATAGTGGCAATAATGATGGTGTTCAGGCTTTGTATCCTGAACTTCAAAAAGGCGACGATAACTTTTCTACCGTGGCTGCATGGGCATGGGGCTTGAGCAGAGCGATGGACTATTTTGAAACAGATAAAGACATAGACGGCAAAAAAGTAATCGTGTATGGTACTTCAAGAATGGGAAAGGCAGCGCTGTGGGCAGGGGCGGAAGACCAGCGTTTTGCAATGGTCATCAGTAATGAATCGGGGGCAGGCGGTGCAAAATTATTTCATCATGTAGGTGGAGAAAATACGGCACGTATTTGCAAAGTGTTTCCATATTGGTTCGATAAAAATTTCTGTAAATATGCAGGCAGGGATACGTTATTACCTTTCGATCAGCACATGCTGCTTGCTTTGATAGCTCCGCGTCCGTTATATGTTGCAAGTGCAAAAGGTTCTGATCTTACAGATTCTTATGGAGAATTTCTTTCAGCAAAATATGCAGATCCGGTGTACAAACTTTTTAAAACAGAAGGGCTGCCGGTTAATGATTTTCCGGTAGTTGATCAGCCTGTGTTTGGAACAATCGGCTATCATAACCGTACAGGTAAGCACGATATTCTTCCTTATGACTGGCAGCAGTTTCTGCATTTTGCGGATATGCATTTTGGTAAAGTAAAATGAAGATGGATTATTTTGAACCACGAAGCCACTAACGTACTTAGTTATACTGAGACTTTGTGCGTCCTTCGTGTCTTAGTGATTCAGTAGTAAAATTTAAAGGCTAAATAGTTTTTTATGAAACACGCAGGAATATTAATAATGTTGGTGGTGATGATTGCAAATTGTTTTTCACAAAGCAATGAAGTCATTCATCTATGGCCGGGTAAAGTACCTGGTGAAGATAGCATGAAAAATCCTGCAAGATTATACCGCGATACTTCTCATGGTGTTATTCGAATAACAGATATTACAGATCCTGTTATTACTGTGTATACACCTTTGAGTAAACAAAAAACCGAGGCGGGAATAATTGTTTGCGCCGGTGGAGGTAATAAATACCTCGCCATTAATATGGAAGGTGAAGAAGTAGCTAAATGGCTTAACCAACTGGGCATTACAGCGTTTGTGTTGCAATACCGCGTACCGCTTAAACAAAAGGGAGCGCTGCAGGATATACAACGTGCTATGCGTTTAATAAGAAGCAATGCAGCTAAGTGGAATTTGGATACTCATAAAATTGGTGTGATTGGGTTTTCTGCCGGTGGTAACCTTGCTGCCCGTGCCGGTACTGCTTATAATAAAGTAAGTTATTCGCCTGTTGACCAAACAGATTCATTATCGTGCCGGCCAGATTTTGCACTGCTTATCTATCCCGGCTCACTCGCTTCAGGTCCCGAACATAAGTTAATTCCTGAATTGGTAGTTGATAAAAATACGCCTCCAATGTTTTTGTTTGTGGCCAATGACGATCCAATTGGTTTACCGCTAAGCTTTGCTTATGCCTTGCATGATGCAAAGGTTTCGATGGAATTGCATGTGTACCCAAAAGGTGGTCATGGATATGGGTTGCGTAAAGGTAATCCTGCAGCAGAGGCATGGCCGGTGCTTGCTGAAAAATGGATGAAGCAGATAGTCGAATAGTTAAATAGTCAAATAGTCAACAAGTCAAATAGTCAATGGGCAATGGGCAATGGGCAGTGGGCAATGATATATGATCTTTCGTCTGAATTAATACAAAGGATATGAAATACAAAATAATTATAAGTTCCCTTTTCTTTTTGATGGGCATTTCATCTTTTGCCCAGGAAAAAAATGTGGCATTGAATAAGCCTGTTGTCGCTAACTCGGAGAACACCAGCTACCCTGCAAAGAATGCGGTTGATGGAAAGATCACCCGAAATTCCAAATGGATGTCGGGCAATGTGAAACCTCCGCACATTTTAGAGATAGACCTGCAGAAATATTGTAACATCAGCAAAATAGTTGTTTATACGGGAATTCCGGAAGCAGAAAGAACAGCTTCCGAAGCAAGCCAGGCAGCAGGTTTCTGGTCTGCTAAAAATTTTAAATTGCAATATTGGGATGATGCAAACTGGACCGATATTCCAAACACTGAGGTGCATGAGAACCGTCTGACCGCTGTGCCTTATTCTTTTTCTCCGGCACTCAATACTTTCAAACTTCGTTTTGTTTGTGATGATGGTGAGCCCATCAGCATAATGGAAATAGAAGTATTTGGTACAGAAACAAACAGGGTAGTAGCAGGCAGTGCAACAAGCCTTCAAAAGAAAACAGAACGGACTGCTGATCAGGATGTAACCATTACAATAGGTGATAAAGTGGTTGGTAAAACCATGAAGTATGTTGGCTATAACCAGGGCTATTATGTGCCGGGCAGTAATGCATCAGGATGGATAGAATACTCGGGTGTAAATAGTTTACGTGTATGGACTACTTTAAATTCTTATGTTCCGTTAAGTGCTGTTCAGGTTGATAAAAGTATTTCTAATGTTGATGAATTTGATAAACGTAAAGAAGATCTTCGAACAGATCCGGAGAAGAACAAATATATAAAATGGGATCAGTTACTGCCATTGTATAATGATACAGAGAAGGCAACTAATACCAATCCGATGATCCTTAGTTATGTATTGACAGAATTAAAACGGTTAAAGGTTGATCCCATACTTCAAATAAGCGGCACTGACTTTAAAGATACGTGGAGCAATAAGTGGCAGCAATGGCAACGCTTTTATGCATTGGCTTATTACGCTGCGAAGACGGGTGATGTAACGATGTTTGCCATGCAGAATGAACCCAATCATAAAGCTTCAGGACCAATGAAACTGGATCAGTGGATAGGCGGAATGCAGATAGTATCGGATGCATTAACAAGCGCCATTGAAGATGTAAATAAAAAGTATGGAAAGAATTTAAAAGCACGCATGGTAGGCCCGGTTACTGCCGGCAATAATCCTGAATGGTGGGCTGCTGTGGCAAAAAATGTTAGAACCGATTATCATGGTAAAGCAATTGATCATAACCTGCTTGGTATTTTTTCGACACATTCTTATAATTCACCTGCCGCGGGTTATGAAACACGTGTTTCAAACATTCGTAAAATACTTGCCGATAACCAGCCTGATGGAAAGCTACTTCCAATAGTTTATACAGAGATAGGCAGGTGGATGAATGCTTACCTGATAGATAAAGAAGAAACAATGGACTCGCCATCCCTCTTTACCGAATGGGCTGGTATATATGCTAACAATACAAAGAACGGCGCTTATGGAATGTGGGCTTTTAAGTTTTCAAATACTTCTTCTGAAACCTATACGGCAGGTGTAAAATCAGGGCATCATTTTACATGGCAGGGAAAAAGAATTGTTGAAGATGCTTATACCAATCTTGCTTTTAATAGACCTGTAAAGGCAAGCAATGATTCTAAGACATGGTCAGCTAAATTTATAGTTGATGGAGATAAAACGGATCAGTCTGCCTGGCATTCTGATTCAACCGCTTCACAAAAATGGATAGAGATAGATTTAGATGAGCAGAAAACACTGGGTAGCGCGGTAGTATATACCGGTTCTGCATCCGGTGTATATACTGCTCCTGACAGGGTGAGGAATTTTAGCCTGCAATATTTTAATAACGGCGAATGGAAAGACATCCCCGGGTTTGTGGAGAAGGGTAATAAGTATGCACAGGTATTTAAAATTTTTAAACAGCCTGTTACCACAAGTAAAGTGCGCTTTGTTTCTAATGATACAGGTGTTGTGAAAGTGCGTGAGATAAAAGTCTTTGCTAAAGATGGTCCTGAAAAAGCACCAGCAAGCTATGATGTTAGTGGCATACAACGAACAGGTGAGGTTGTACGCTTATTTGCAAAGGGTTTTAAAGATGAACGTCCTTTGTACGAAACTACTTCCTCCGTTAAAGATGATAACCTCGATGCGTTGACATCCTTCGATGAAAAGTCGGGCAATTATTATATATGGCTGGTTCAGCGGGGACAGTACAACGATAAGCTCAATATTGATTTATCTGCATTGAACATCTCTGCAGGAACACCCATAACAGCCGAAACAGTTAGCCCTAATTATTATGGTGAAGTAACGCAGCTTATCAATACACCTGCTGATAAAAAGATCAGTTTTACTTTACCGCCTCAAAGTGTTGTGTTGCTAACTGTTCCTAAAGGAAGCCTTACAAAATCAACCGTTTTCGCTTCTGCCGATGCTACAGTTTCAGGGGGTAAAAATGCTGCTGCCAATTATGGTACTCAGAAACAGTTATCTGTAAGTTTAGATGCATCTCAACCAGAGAACAACAGAGTTTCTTATATATTTTTCCATCTTCCAAAGCAAGTAACCAATGCGCAACGAATTGTGCTAAACGTAACCGGACAAGTTGATAAAGGAAACAGGCCTTACAGGTTGCATGTATATGCAATACCTTCTGAAAAATGGGATCAGCAAAAACTGACTTGGAACAATGCTCCCTTGCTTGATAACAAAGAGGCATTGATTAAAGAAGTAGGACAAAAAGCTTTTGTTGCGGGAGAAATTGCTTTTAATAATAAGCCACAGGATCATAAGCTAGATGTAACTGATGTTATAAAAAAGCATGCAGGCAAAGGAGTAACTTTTGTTTTTGTCAGAGAAACAAGGCAGTTAGGAGATGACGAAGACAAAGGCAGAGCGGTAATAATTAGTTCAACTGAAACAGTTAATAAACCGAAACTTGAATGTTGGGTTTTGAAGTAGAGAAAGTATAAAGATTAAATTATGAAATACCTAATTCTACTTTACCAAGTTACTTACTTACTAAATGGAAGCAAAATCCTAATATATTTGCTCATCAATCAACATCTCCGACTATCGTTTTTTAATTCACTATAATAAATACCGCCCATGAAGAGCAACCCACTCTGCAACCAGCCGACAAAACACGGCTTGAAAAATACATGGAGCACTGTAAAAAAATTTTCAAAACAGCTACACACAATAAGTTGCCGATAGGTATCCAGTATATTAAAGGACTTTTTCAGGGTCAGAAGCGCAATATAGAACGCATGACCGAACGGGTAAGGGATAGTGAATACAATCAGATACAACACTTCATCAGCGAGTCGCCATGGGATGCCCGCCTGGGTTTTGACACAGTAGCTGAAGACACCAGCAAAGTATTTGAAAGTTATGAACGGGTTGCCTTATTGATAGATGAGAGCGCACACCGAAAAAAAGGGCAGCATTCAGTAGGCGTAAGCCGCCAGTATTGTGGTACTATTGGTAAGGTTGATAATTGTCAGGTAGCGGTATACGGGGCACTAAGTGACCAATTTATTATTTTTTTGGATTGCCGATAATATAAGGCAATTTGTATAGATTTCGGCTTATGTTGACCCACGATTCCTGGAATGATGATCAATTTCACTTTTTTATTAAAAGATTTCCTTAGCCTTACTACAATTAAAAATGTGTCCCCTTTTATCTCATTAAATTTAATTTCTATGCGTTAAAAATATAAAAATCTTTGCGCCTGTTGATTATTATGGTATTTCGTTTTCAGATTTTATCCATAAATTTTCTTTGAAAAAATAATTATGCTAAGCATCATCATGGAAAGCTTCACTTACCAATTCTGAGATTTATAGCATTGTTATCTTCTTTCAATTATTGTTCATTTACTATATCTGCAGGTTTTCGTAAAATGTTTTCTGGGATAATCCGTCGGTATCGTAAGCTTCACATCAGGTTACAGGAATTGAATATCTTTCTTTCAGCATATTTTTTATAAAACAATTTATTTCCCATTGGCTGGCAACTGGGTTTGTAGTGTAACATTGATAAGCAGGAAAAGTGCGCCCATTATCGGCTGTGCCAATAAAGGGGTTATACTGCCCGCCGGATAAGTTTCCCGTGAACGGGACAAGTAGTGCATTGCTGCATATTGAACAAAGTGTACAAGAGGGCGACGCAACGATGATTCATAGCAGCAATACCGCCGGGACAAAAAAAATCATTACACATTCTTATACGGCGGACAGGATATTCATTTACTTAACAATTATTATAAATAGTACAGGACAGATAATTGCCGTCGATTAACTTACTTTATCCAACAAAAAAGAATAGTAAGAATGTGCTCTCATATAACAATGCACCAATTAAATTTCTCACTTAAATTTGAATTTATAAATTGATATTATGAAAAAGACATTGCAGATTGTTTGGTTTTTATTGTTGCCAGGCATAATGAATGCACAGAAAAAAATTAATGTGTCTAAACAAATTGCTTTAGCCGAAACTCAGTATAAGGCTATGCTACAGGAATTTCGGGATACTGCGTGGTTTCCGCAATCGGTACTGCCCGATGGCAGTTATCGCAAAATGAAAAGTGATTGGTGGTGTAGTGGTTTTTTTGGCGGCAACCTCTGGTATTTATATGAGGCAACGGGTAAAAATGAGTGGAAGCAAGCAGCAGAAAAATGGACAATGGCTGTACAAAAAGAACAGTTCAACCCGCATACTCACGACCTTGGTTTTATGCTGTATTGCTCATTTGGAAATGGTTACAGGCTTACGGGCAATGAAAAATACAAACAAATATTATTACAGGGTGCGAAGTCTTTGGCCACTCGTTTTCATCACCAGGTGGGTGTTATAAAATCGTGGGATAAGTTTCAGCAATACAATTATCCCGTGATTATTGATAACATGATGAACCTTGAATTTTTATTATGTGCTTCAAAAGCTTCGGGTGATAAAAGGTTTTACAATATTAGTATTACCCATGCTGACAATACTATGAAGAATCACTTTAGACCCGACCATAGCAGCTATCATGTTGTTTGCTATGATTCATCCAACGGTAATGTTTTGGCAAAAAAAACCGCACAGGGTTTTGCCGATAGCTCTGCATGGGCAAGGGGACAAACATGGGGACTATATGGTTATACAGTTATGTACAGGGAAACCAAAGACAAAAAATATTTACAACAAGCTATCAGTATTGCAGACTTTTATTTAAATCATCCCAACCTGCCGAAAGACAAAATTCCTTACTGGGATTTTAATGCACCCGGCATTCCGAATGATGTGCGTGATGCATCAGCAGGTGCAGTAAGCTGCTCTGCCTTACTCGAACTTTCAAAATATCTAGATAAGAAAAAAAGCAAACTTTATTTTAATGCCGCAGAAGAAATATTGCGAAGTCTTAGCAGCAAAGAATACTTTGCGGCGGAAGGCAATCATCATTTTCTTATTAAACATTGTACCGGGCACAAACCTGCTAAAAGTGAAGTGGATGTTCCTTTAATTTACGCAGACTATTATTACCTGGAAGCATTATTACGGTATGCTAAATTGAAATCTAAGAAAGGATAGAAGTAAAATTTTCTTCAATTTAATAAGGAGTACCTGTATTCTTACTAAAACAAGTAAACAAATAATGAAACTTCGCATAACCTCTTTACTATTCTTTGTTACGGTAACTTCATTTGCACAACAAAGAATAATATCAGTAGATCTGACTAAAGTAAAAGGTCCTCGCAGCAGCATGTATAATTTTTGCGTGGGAGCAGGCAGGGCCAATGAAGGACTTAGGGCAGACTGGCAGCAGCAACTAGCAGCAATTCAAAAAACAATGCCTTTTCGTTACATCCGTTTTCATGGTATTTTACATGATGATATGGCTGTTTATAAAGAAGATGATAATGGCAACCCTATTTACAACTGGCAATATATTGATAAGCTCTACGACTTTCTGCTGAGTGTGAATATAAAACCATTTGTAGAGTTGTCGTTTATGCCATCGGCGCTGGCTAAGGGTACCAAAACGGTGTTCTGGTGGAAAGCCAACGTAACAGAACCTAAAGATTACACCAAATGGGAAAATCTTATTATAGCTTTTGTAAAACATCTTGAGCAACGTTATGGAAAAAAAGAAGTGGAGAGCTGGTTTTTTGAGGTTTGGAATGAACCGGACCACCCTGCCTTTTTATCGCCCAACAACCAGGAAACTTATTACAAAATTTATGCTTCAGCAGCTAAAGCAATCAAATCTGTATCGCCCACTTATAAAGTAGGCGGACCGGCAACTGCAGGTTCTGCATGGGTGGGCCAAGCTATCAGGTATTGCTACAATAATAAGCTTCAATTAGATTTTATAAGCACACATTCTTATGCTGTATTTGGTGACGGCCTGGATGAGTTTGGAAAGAAGAAATTGAAACTGATCCCTGATGAAAATATAATTTCTAAAGCTATTAAAAGATTAAGGGATACCATAAATAACTCCGCCATGCCTAAGCTGGATTTACATATTACAGAATTCAGCAGTTCTTATTCTGACGCTGATCCGATACATGATACCAATCAAAACGCACCATATACTTTAAATGTATTGCGTAATACTGAAAGTAGTGCAACCAGCATGAGCTACTGGACCTTTACCGATATTTTTGAAGAAAACGCTCCGGCATCAACGCCATTTCATGGTGGCTTTGGACTTATAAATCTTCAGGATATTAGTAAACCTACTTTTTATATTTTTAAATTTTTGGCAGAACTAGGAAATACAGAATTGATTAATACAGATTCGAGTTCAATAATCTGTAAGGATAACATTGGAAATGTACAGGCACTGTTTTGGAATATTACAATGCCGGAGATGAAAGGCTCCTCGAACAAAGAATATTTTCGTAAAGATTTGCCTGCAGCAAACGTAGGCACAGCAGAGCTTAGAGTAAGAAATATAAAGCCCGGCAAATATAAACTGGAGATTTACCAGACAGGTTATCGCGTTAATGATTCGTTTACCGCATATTACGACATGAGGCTGCCATCACAAATTACCAAAGAGCAGGTAGCCAAATTAAAAGAGTCTGCGGCGGGAAAACCAATAGAACAGTCGGTAGTAAATATATCAGGCGCCGGTTTTTCAAAAAATATCAAGATGAGGGAGAATGATGTTTTTTTTGTAAGGATAACAAGATTATAAAGTGTAGATTCGAGTATCTTTTGCATGCCAAAAACTTTTTATCACCCTCACTCCTCATACCTGTAGTTAGCTCTTCTTGAAGGTGCGCTATCACCATTCATAAAGAATTCATTTATGTCTCCCAGATTTTGAATGTTGTCTGCAACATGAAAATCTAATGCAACTTTATTAGTTTCCTTTACAATAGACCGTGGAACTTCCAGCATCAATTTATTTCCTACCAGCTTCATTGAAATATTTACAGTTTTATACGGTTGCCCATCTTTATCAAGTAGGCCTATGGTTGTGGTTTTTTCATTGATCACTTTATGGTTTATTACAAAGTCGTAACCTTGCCAGCCAGTGCTTTTATCCTGGTCTATATCCATGAATAACAGCATCCAGTTTTTATCTTTATAGGATGTGAGCTTATCTTTTGTTTCAATATAGAAATAAATATTCTTTTTATCGTGCGTTACTTTCAGTTGAATAATATCGTTTCTTCCTGTTTCATTTATATAAGGACCTGCCTTAAAGTTTCCTGGTGAGTGACGATGTTCTGTATCATTTATATGATCATAAAAAGTTACACCCGAATTCTTCCACTGGTAAAAGCTTCCATAAATGTTGATGAATGTTGGTGTTGCCTTTTCTGGTTTTCTAACTCCTTTATAACGACGAACATTACTCATAAGCTGATAATAATAGTTATCTGTATAACCATCCTTCATAGGCTCTATATCCCTGCTGTATTCTTTATTGTATTGATCAATGAAATATACATCGCCTGGTTTTAAAGGTTTGCCCACTTTACCTAATGCAGCGCCGGGATAAAAATCCCATACTTCAAGGGCTGCCGCAACATCTTCTTTCATTGTTTGCCTGCCTGCAGTCCATTCGTTCCAGCCGGTTACAAAAACAAATTCGGGATCCACTTCAATTGCCCGTTTCCATTGCTCAGCAAAATGTAATCCTTTATCGGTGTCAGGTGTCAGGTCATATTTATCAATCGGTGGTTGCCCGCCATTATGAAAGCTTCTACCGATATTGGAAAGAGGATGTTGTGCTACTGCAACAGGAATATATTCAGCTTTATTTTTCGATTCATGCCAGCCTGCTTTTTGGGGATAATGATCTACCCAGGGCCACATATCTTTTCCATCATTCTTATACCACGGTAAAGTCGTCCACGCCCAGCTATTGCGAATGGTAAAAAAGTTTTGTATGTGTGAAGGAAACACTACATCATTCATTGGTTTTATACCCGCCCACTGCCCAAAAAGCAACAGCGGCTTTCCTTTCCAGTTAAACCACAAATCGGCATACAAGCCTTTTGAATACAACTCATCCCATATTTGATACACCGATTGTTCACTTGCTAAGAAAGCAATATCCGGTGTTCTTTCACCTTCTGCACGTATTTGCCTGAGGACTTTACAGATTGCTTTTATCACCTCCGGATAAGTTGCGTTGTTGGTGCAATCGAATATGATCACATCCACTCCAGCATCAGATAATAAATGTGCCTGCCTGCGAATAACCCATTCGTCTGTTGATAAATAATATCCCGCCTCAGGCTCTCCCCAATAATGTGTGCCTAAACCCCATTGTGGGTTATCAGGATTGGCTGCTTTTATTTTCGTCACATCAGAAGGTCCATCTTTACCAGGATTATTATGGGTAAGAAAATAAAATATGCCTACATATTTATCTTTCTTAACAGGTCCTGTTTGTTTGTATGTGGGCAAGCTGCGACCTAATGCATCCGCAGCTACCCATGTATCGCTTTTTAAATCTTTATACGACAGTTTCTTTTTTGCAGAATCAATTTCACCTTTATAAATTATATTATCCCAATCATCAATACCAATGATTTTTTTGGCAAACTCAAATGCCTCCTCTTCTCTGTCCGTTCCCATATCTCTGAACACATTCCACACCGGTTTTTTGCCTGCCGGATCAGTTTCATCATTAGGAAAACGGCGTAAGCCTATACGCAAGCCGCCTTCACCACGGTTGTCCATCCAGTTATGGTATTGGAAGGCTTCGATGTTTTCAAGGTTTTTAATTTTCTTCCAGGCATAAGCCATGCCTGCAGCCTGTTCCTGCAAACTTTTTTCAGAGTAATCCATCGAGTTAACGCCTTGCTCAGATAAATGAATAACGCGTTTGTATTTGCCGAGATAAAATGCTTCCCTTTGATTTACCCATGCATTGAGCACTTCAATATTCTTATATGTTATCAGCGGAGAATTAAAAGTAAAATCGCATCTTTTGTCTAACCAACTTTTAGGTTCAAATAACGATTCGGGATAGGGATGCTGCGCTATAGCCCAATCAAAATCACCTTCCGCTTTTGAGTAACGTAAAAGAATTTCCAGTAATTCTTTAGGATGATAATAATGACGATCAGCAGTCCATGTCCAATAATGTGTTAGCGAAATAAATACTTTTGAATGCGAATTATATTTCCTTGCGATGTTGTACACTACCCTCATAGATTTTATATAATCATCCATAAAAAGCAGTGGCGGTTTTTCTCCCATATTCGTCCATACCCAACCTGCATCCACTTCATTATGCATGATCCAATAATGGATGCGTCCATACATTTTATCGGGGCGGCTATAACGTTGCGCAAGAAAATCAACGATAGCGGCATAATACTCCAATCCCTCTGCCGAGGTAACATTCGCCATGCTGTAAATGCCTGCGGGATCGAAATCGGGATGTTCAAAAATTCTTCCTATTTCTTTATCCTGCACACTTGAAGCTTTACCTATAAGTATGATGGCTGAAACAATGATATGCTTACGGGCAGTCAGTTGCAGGGTTTTATCCAAACCTTCAACAGCCATCCGGTCTATATGATATGTTTTGCCGTTAAGGGTGTAAGGGATCGTGCTTTCAGAAGGAGAAGAATGTATAAACCGCGTGATCCAGATGTTTACCGTAACGCTTGAAATATTTAATGAATCAAGGTCGCTTACCGGAGCTTTACCACCGGCGCTAAAACCGCCAATTCCTTTTTTGTTCCATGGCTTTTCATCAGGAAGATCGTACAATGATTGAATACTATCAGCAAAGCGTGCATGGGAAGCAAGATTGTATTCATCATTTATTTTTTCAACGATAACCCATTTCGAAAAGAGACGGTCATACTTCTTATCTGCTGAGGAAACATAACGGTCAATGCTGATGATGAACTCTTTTTTATTGGAGGGGAGTTTCATTATACGGTCGAATATATGCCGCTCAGTTATATCCTGGTACAGCGGTACGTCAGCGAGGTAAAGATTTTTTCCGGAAGAAATTTTTCCTTTAACTATAATCTTCTCTTTGGTCACAGATACATTCGTAACAGTGTCAGGATAATTTTTATCGAGGTACCTCTTCAGGTTATTTTCCATCTTAGAATCCATCACCTTATTCTTTTCTCTTGCAGCAGTGATAGCTAACTCTTTATCTGTTGGTTTTCTAAAACGGATGTTGCGGATTTGCATTCGATAATTGGGGGCGCTTCCAAAATCAAAACGTATGTAATCACCTTTCTTACCCCATCCCTTCATATGTTCATTTACATCTATCGAAAAAGTTGTCCAGCCTTCGCTTACACCTAATTCAGTGTGGATACTTTTATTTTCCTCAACTGGTTCAGCAAAAAATATTTGCAGATGGTCCAACCATGTAGGGCAGAAATATTCGAAAGAAAGCATGTAATGATCCGAAGTAATTTGCTCTCCAAATTTCTCTGTAAATACATACGGGTCGCTACCTGTTGTGGCTATCTTATACTCACCCGTGTTTTGTTCTTCAAGCGTTAAATCGTGTAGCTTATCTTTCTGTAATTGAAGTTTTATTTCTTTCGTCTGCTGATCTTGTGCAGAAACATTTACAATCAACAATTGAAACCATGCAAAGGATAAAAGAAAAATGAACGAGGGTTTTTGTTTCATATAAATTTGGGTCATGCTTAATTAATCACTTCACTTACTCTGCTGAAAGTACTTTTACAGGACCTAATAAACCGGCGGGAAGCAAACTCCATTCTTCCCTGATCCTGATATTGGTTTTAGTAAACCTTTCATTTTCCGGCTTGCCCCGGTCTCCAACCAGCCGGTTCCTCCAGGAATTTACTACTTCTATTTCCAGTTTATTATCCTTTTGTTTAAGTGCTCCTGTAATTTGTACCCTGAATGGAGGAGCCCATACTATTCCTAAATCTTTTCCATTAAGGTATATCCGGGCAATCCCTACATCCTGCACATTTCCAAGGTCAAGATAAATATACTTTGCTTTGATATTAGAAGGACTATTAAATGTTTTGCGGTAAACAACCTTGCCAGAATAATACTGTATCCCTTCTTCTTTCCGGTTGGACCAGCTTTCCAAAGAATCAAATTTTATAGAAGCCGGGCCGCCCCATTTTGGATCGAACTGCAACTCCCATGGACCGCCTATAGTGCTTAAATACGTATAAGCAGGATAATTACTTTTTGATATTCCTTTTTTGGAAGTTGGAATTGGCTTGCGAAAAATAACAAAAACAGAACCGTAAGGATTTAGTTCAAGTGGAATAATTGTTTGTCCGTTTTTTTGTTGAAAAGCCCCTGCATCCCTGATCTCACCAGTCATAGCATCCCATAATTCAGGTTGCTTACTTTCTATTCGGAAGGCACAGGTAACATTTACAGTTTCTTTGTTTTGATTACTGACAAAGTAATAATCCATCCCCGTCAGGGTATGATGAATGTAATCGAACACCTGTTTTGGATCGTTACTCTTTGCTGCAAAATCAGGTTGTATATTATCGGCTAACAACACCTGTCTTGCTGTTTGTCCCCAAATTACACGGCCAAGCCCCACCTTGTTAATTCCTGACGCATCCATCGAATTCCCCCACAAATTATCTGCGATTTTTTTTAACTCACTTTCAGATCCAGGATAGGATACGAGGCTGATGGTAGTTTCTGGTTTGGGACCAATTATGGTTGCTCCTGCTTTTACTAATTCATCTACCCTTTTAATAGCCGCAAGTGATAGGGCTTTATGATTTGGCAACACCAAAACCTTGTAACTCATTCCACCGGGAAGTGTTACTGTTCCGTTTTGAACGCTGAGCTTTTGCAACATATCTTCATTAATTACATCATAATCAAATCCCGGTAATACTTTGGCGGGATCATTAGCTTTTTGACCTGCAATATTTGGAACATGATCTCCATAATAATACAGGACATCGGCAACGAATTGTCCCTGCTGCATGAAATACTGGCAGCGGCTGATGTATTTGATAAAAGCTCCTGACCAGTTCCACCAGGTAACATTGGGATTAAAATGAGTGCCCGCGAAATATTCCTGCCCAGGTAATCCCATTTCTTTTGGAGAAGCAGTAAAGGTGTGCAGATAAACCAGGTTTAGTCCCGAGCAAATCTCATGATCAAAACTTGGCTTCATGTCTGCCCAAATCACATCGTTCCAATGGGGACCTATAGTAGTGAATGATTCTGCGCCAACCAGTCGGCGATTATAAATATGCGCTGCACTTGAAGCCTGTTTAACGAAAAAACGATTGTCTGGTTTTGGGCGGTGAGGAGATGGTGACCAAAACTCGCTCATAACAATTTCGCTGTATCCATAATTCTTTAACCCGTCGAGTGGGCCTGCATGTGGCCCTGCTGATTCCGGCTGAATACCCATACCATAGCTTTTAGCCCGCTCTGCAAAAGTGCCATAGTGATTTTCCGCGATACAATCGCTTATGGTCTTTCGGAAATCAGCAAGAAACCTGTTACTCACCTCTCTGTTTTGAATGATTTTACCAGTTATAACAGGTAGATAAGGCAATATATCGTACCCCCGCCTTTTGTGGAATTCTTCTGCAAATTTATCAGTCCAGTTAATGCCTCCTACTTCCCAGCTATCTGTTTGCAGATACCGAAGAGATTTACCGGCGAGTGGACCTATCGCTTTCATTAATGGCTCTACATGCGTATTCCAATAGCGGTTAAAATGCTCCTTACTCATATAATCTATAACCAAACCCTGCCAATTACCGCTTGCAGTAGAAACCTTACTGCCGGTAGCAGTATAACCAAACCTCATGACCAGCCATTCACCTGAGGGAACTTCCCAATCCAACACACCATTTTTATCCGTTTTACCATTAAGATCTATAACTTGATTCAACAGCGCATCTTCTTCTCCCGGAGTAGTTGGAACATCTGTTAATAAATACCGCGTATCCGGTGCTGAACCTCCGGCTTCTTTAATGGCCGTTTTTAAAGAAAGATCGCGAATAGCAGCGTGTGGTGTCTGTTGTTTAATTGGAAATGCTATTACAGCGATATCCTTGTAAAATCTCTCTTTAGATTCTGGTTGCGGCAGCACCTGATTGATGTGAGCGGCCCCATTAACTTTAAGCTCAGACCAGGTAATTTGTTTGGTGCTTTCTTCAGGGGTTACATCAGGTCCTCCTAAGTTCCAGCCACTTTGGATACTGAGGCTGAGTACAAGTCCCAAACGATTTGCTTCCTGAACGGCATGAACATACAGAGACTTCCATGCAGCACTTCCAAACAGGGGGCCTTCTGGTACAACGCCATTTCCGTCCTGATTATATCCACCTGCGTCAAAAATACAAGCACCACTAAATCCCTTTGCCTTCATTTCTTCCAAATCGCGGGTGATTGATTCCTTTGTAACATTACCGTTGAGCCACCACCACCAGCAGCGAATGCCGTATTGGCGCGAAGGGTTTTTAAACTGTTCTTCTATGGAGTCGTTAGCCGGCTGCTGCGGTATATTATTACCCCCATCCGAACGAAAATTAATTAACCCCAAACCAAAAAAAGTGCTGAAAAATATCAGAAATAAAATGCGCATAATTAGAGATTAGAAATAGGGGATTGTTTTTGCGTGCATGCCAAATTGTCGTTTTTCTTTTTGGTGACCATCAGAAGTTTTTCATGGCTTCATCCTTGTGTCACTCCCTTGTACAGATATATTTTCATTGCATCTTTTGCCTCAAAACAATATTGGGGATTATTGATCCCGCTTTCGATGATCTGTGATAAGCGCTTGGCTGATACCTTCAATTTCAATTTGTCTGATCTATAAAATTTTGGTGACACTCCGTTTCTATTTTTAAACAGTTTGGAAAAATAGAGTACAGATTGAAAACCGGTTTTACAAGCAATTTCACTTATACTCCATGTTGTAGAGCTAAACAGTTCTTTGGCTTTTTTTAATTTCAGATTAAGGTGATATTGATTTGGGGATTGTCCGGTAATGTTCTTAAACGATTTTCTGAATTTTGAATAACTCATTGGAAGCTCTTTTACCAACTCCTCCATGTTAACTGAGCTTTCTAAATATTCCTGCAAAAGGAACTCTGCCTTTGTAATATGTTTTCTTATAGGATCATCGTTGTGCAAATCATGCATGGAAATCGCATGTATCAATCCTAAAATTTGCAAAGTAATTCCTGAAACAACCTGATGATAGCCGGTTGCGGCTGACTGTACAGTATCAATTAATTTATGAAAGAGGTTTAATAAGTCACCGTTTAAACCGACATTTATGAAAGGCGCTGCAGGATTAAAAAAATCTTTATTCATTAATTCATCCGGATAAGAGCCCTTAAATCCCACCCAGTATTCTTCGCATCCTGAATCGGGGTCTGGTTTATAGCGGTGCCAAATGCCGGGAAAAAGAAAAAAGCAAGTTCCTGTTATTACAGAATGAGGTTCTGTTTGAGCTGACTCAAAAATACCCTGTCCTTTCGGGATAAAAACAACATAATACCCATCAAGCATCCGTCCTTTATTCCAGGTAAAAGAATGATCCGGTGGATGTTCCTTATTATTAGGATAAACCTGGTTTTTATCAATTTTATTATACCCGACAGTTGTAACGTAAAATCCCCATTGTTCTTCTAATTCTGTTATTGTTAAATACTTATTGTAGTTCTTAATCATATCGAACAGGTAATAATTACTATGAATATCGTAATAAATTATATCAAAAAGTATAAATAATAATTCAATTTAACCACTTTTCTAAAACCATCATTACTGTAATTTTAATTAGTTAATAACATAAAACAAAAAAGTTATGAAATCTGAACTGAGCCAGGAACAAATTACCTTTTATAGTGAAAACGGCTATGTTATTATTGAAGACTTTCTAAATGGTGAAGAACTGGAAAAATGGCGAACAGCAGTTACAGAAGCCATAAAAGAAAGAAACGGGCAAAAAATGCCTGGTAAATCTCTTAAGATTGATGAAGATGACGGGATTAATAAGGACGCGGATTATTACAACAAGGTATTTGATCAATTATTAAACTTATGGCAAACCAGCGATAAAGTAAAAGAACTGATGCTTGATGAACGAATTGGCAAATTGGCTGCTGATCTATCCGCGTAGATGGCATCCGCATTTGGCACGACCAGGCACTAATAAAACGTCCGTGGGCCAATCCAACATCCTGGCATTTAGATACTCCTTTCTGGTCTTTTTCAGATCGCAGGGCCTTATCTATCTGGGTGGCTTTAGATGATGCTACATTAGAAAACGGCTGTTTGTTTTTTATTCCGGGTTCGCATAAACATACTTCTTTTGAAAACCCTGGCATTGGAAAAAACATGAGTGCGATTTTTGATTTTTATCCTCAATTTAAAACAAGTAAATCTGTTGCTGCTACTATGAAAGCAGGTAGTTGCTTTTTTCATAACGGACTAACTATACATGGCGCTCATGCCAATATGACTCCCGGATTTCGGCGAGCTATGACCTGTGCTTATATGCCTGATGGAAATATTTATAATGGGCAGCCTAATATCCTCCCCGATAGCTATTTGCAACAAATTAAAGTTGGCGCTCTGCTTAACAATGATGTTGAGAACCCGCTTATTTATAAGAACGTTGAGGGCTCTTATTTAAAATAGGTGTCATGCAATGGGTTCTCAGAAATTCATATACCATTAAAAGCATCATTGTAAAAAACATTATCAAAAACTATTCAGTCGCTTTGCAAGTTCCTTAAGAATAACTTTTCTTTTTGGAAGTAAATTTTTATGTCACTTAGACAGAAAACGATGAAAAAAAGTTGACTTGATTTTATTTAAAGCTTTGTAGTAGCTGATTTTAGGCAGCACAGAAAGTACAGGATGGAAAAAAAAGAATTGTTTTTAATTTCGCAAATACCGTAATAAATTATAAGGCAATCAATTCTGTCAATGATTTATTATAGTTTAGAAAGAGAATCTTTTACAATAACGATTGAAATCAAAAAGCTGAAATTAGTAATAACCTGTCATAAAGGTGTGCTATATGAAATACAGAATACACCCTCTGGTTTATTTTTACATAGCCCTCTGTTACAAAATGCAATAATACCTTTGAAGATATTTTTTTCAACAGTTTCAATATTTACCTCATTTTTGTTGTCCTTAAGGGCTAAAGAAAACCCGTTTTAACATCGCCAATCAATTATTTAACAACTATAAAAACTAACGATTATGTTTAAAACGAAATGCAGACGATTATGTCATGCAATGAAAATGTTACTGGTAATTGGCTTTGTACTTTGCAGCACTATTGGTTTTTCACAGCAAAAAATTATTAGCGGAAGGATTACGGATGAAGATAATATTCCTTTAGCGGGTGCTTCTGTTGTTTCTAAAGGAACCGGCAAGGGTACTTCAACAGATGCTGAGGGCAGGTTTTCCATTACGGCAAATAAAGGTAACATACTTGTACTGAGTAATGCAGGATACAAGCAGCAGGAAGTATTAGTGGGTAATCAAACAAGCATCGATATTAAATTAGAAGTTACCAATAAAGATCTGGGAGAAGTTGTGGTGGTTGGCTACGGTCAGCAAAAAAAGATAAGTGTGATAGGCGCCATCTCAACAATAAGAACAGAAGAAATAAAACAAAGCCCTGCCGCAAGTTTAAGTGTTGCATTAACAGGCCGGTTGCCTGGACTAACAGTTATACAAAGAAGCGCCGAGCCAGGTAAAGACGCAATTGATCTGCTTATTAGGGGTAAAGGCACCTATAATTCACAAGCCCCATTGATTATTGTAGATGGAATTGAACGCAGTGATTTTTTAAACGGGCTTGATCCAAACGAGGTGGAGCAGGTTAGTATTTTAAAAGATGCCTCAGCAACTGCTGTGTATGGGGTTCGGGGTGCAAACGGTGTTATTATTGTAACAACCAGACGTGGCACAACAAATGGCAAAACAGAAATTAATTTTTCGGTTGAGCATGCTTTGCAGAATTATACAAGAATACCCCAAAGAACCAGTTCGTATGACCATGCTATATTATCAAATGAACTTCGTGCAAATGACGGTTTAGCACCTGTTTATACTCCATATCAACTAGACAGGTTCAGATTGCAGGATATGCCGGAGCTATATCCTAATATTAACTGGTATGATTTGTTTATCAAAAAAAATACGCCTCAAACCAGGTATAACCTTAACCTGCGGGGCGGTACAAAAGACTTTCAATACTTTGTAAATGCAGGTTATTTATCTGAAGATGGATTATTTAAAACAAATCAAACAAATTATGATGCCAATTCAGTTTTAAAAAGATACAATTTTAGGGCAAATTTTGATGTTAAGTTAAACAGTACATTAAAAGTCAGCTTACAAACAGGTGGTTATATTGAAAAGCAAAACAGCCCATGGGGTCAAAATGGTTCCAATGCAACAACTCTTATATTTAATGCAGCAAATAGATCAAATGCAGGAAGGTTTACACCACTAACACCAGAAGTAAAAGACAACGCAGGAAATATTGTAGTGCCGGCAGGTGGTGTGCAATTCATTCCTGGCGATGGGGGTGACTTTCCTATATATGGACTGCTGAACCGAAGCGGATACAATATTGAAGATCGTAACCAGGTTACGGCAACCTTTTCATTAGATCAGGACCTTAAAACCATAACAAAGGGTTTATCGGTAAAAGCGCTCTACGCATTCGATTCAAGGGCAAACAACAGCCAGTTAAGAAGCAGTCCTTATGCCACCTGGGTAAAAACACTTATTCCGTCTGTAACTACAGGTTTATTGGATAGTGCCAAGTATGTTAAGTCTGGTACTGATGGTGCTTTAGGTGCAGCTTCTGCAGGCACGCCTCGCAATATTACGAATGCCACTTTACAATTATCAATGAATTATGTAAGAAGTTTTGGTTTGCATAATATCACAGGTTTATTATTATTTAACCAGGAACAAAAGGTCATTGATCTCCAACTGCCTTTCAACTACCGGGGCTATGTAAGCCGGATAACATACGATTATAACAGGCGCTACTTTAGTGAAGTTGATTTGGGATACAACGGATCGGAACAGTTTGCCCCCGGTAAACGTTTTGGTTTTTTCCCATCATTCTCTGCAGGGTGGCAGGTTTCATCAGAAAATTGGATGGCGAACGTAAAGGCTGTTAATAGTTTAAAGATAAGAGCTACTTATGGTTTGGTTGGTAACGACAGGCAGGGCTCAAATCGTTTTATATACCAGGATAATTACAGCAGTGTAAGCGTACCATATGCAAATTTAGGAAATGCTACAAGAGAACTGCAAATAGGCAACAAAGATGTAACCTGGGAAACTGCCAAAAAAATTAACGTAGGCATAGATGCAACGCTGTTCAAAAATTTATCAATAACTCTGGATCTTTTCAGAGAGAAGAGAAATAATATTCTTACTTCTTTAGCGGGCCTTTTACCCAACATACAGGGCAACCTTGGCGCATTGGCGGCACAAAATTCAGGGGTTGTTACTAACAAGGGAGTAGAGGTTGAACTTTCTTACAAAAAAAGGTTTAATAATGGTATTTCTTTGTTGGCACGTGCTAATGTTGCTTATGCAAAAAACAATGTAGATTATTTTCCTGAAGTACCTAAAGATTCTTCCTATGCAGCCCGTTATACAAGAACCGGCTACCAGATAGGGCAGCCATTTGGTTATGTTACCGATGGTTTTTTTAATACACAAGTTGAAATATCTAAATATGCAGTTTATAAAATCACCCAACCAAGGCCCGGAGATTTCAAATATGTTGACAAGAACGGTGATGGGTTTATTAATGATAAAGACCAGGTGGCGATAGGCTATCCCAATGAACCATTATTGAATTTCGGCTTTGCATTTAGTGTGAGCTATAAAAACTTTGATCTGAGTGGTTTATTACAAGGTTCTGCTAACCGGTCATTGTACATCACGGGACAAGGAATTTTTGAAACTGTTGATGCTACTTTTGCACATCAATTAGACCGTTGGAGCCCTGAACGATTGGCTGCAGGATTACCAATCAATTACCCTGCACTCACTTTAAATGCTAACCCCAGCAGAGCATTGAATGATTTCTTTTTACAAGATGCCACTTTCCTGCGATTAAAAACTACTGAAATAGGCTATACTTTCCCTAAATCACTCGTAGAAAAATTTTCAAAAGGTGTACGCATTTATGTAACCGGCTTAAATCTTTTTACCTGGGATAAGCTTCGTTATAAAGATTATGATCCGGAAACATTTACCAATAACAATGGTGCTGTACACCCGATTTTTAAATCATATAATTTCGGCATCAACCTTACTTTTTAAATAAAAAATTATTAACAAATGTTTCATATGAAAAATAATTTTATTAAAATAATGATAGCTGTTGCTGTCTTATTTACTGCAAGTTGTAAAAAAGATCCATTGGATAAAATACCTGATAACAGGTTACAATTAGAGGATATATTTGCAGATGCATCGCTGGCAAGAGGCTTTCTGGTAGATAGCTACGTGGATATTCCGCAGTACCAGGATAGTTATTACTTTTTCCAGATGCTGGCTACAAAATCTGATGAAGCTGTTGATGCTGATGGTTACTCCGCTGATCTTTGGAACTCCGGCGGACAAACAGTAAGTAACTTCGCAATACAACCCGGTAATAATGGTTATACTTATTGGGATCGTTATTGGGGCGCCATAAGAAAAGCTAATTTGTTTATTGCAAACGCCGATAAAGTTACTGTAAGCGAAGACCCTAATAATACCAAGGCCTGGAGTGCACAATCAAAAAAACAATACATAGCCGAAGCCCGGTTTTTAAGGGCATTCTTTCATTTTGAACTGATAAAAAACTATGGCGGTGTTCCTATTACCGAAACACTATACGATGCCAATACCAATTTTGCTGCCATTAAAAGAAACACATTTGATGAAGTGGCAAAATGGATAGCTAAAGAATGTGATGCCATAAAAAATGATATGCCCGACAGAAGAGATGACAACTCAAGCGACCCAAATATAAAGGGCGTAGGCCGCGGTTCAAAAATGATTGCTATGTGTTTAAAGGCAAAAGCATTATTATACGCGGCAAGCCCTTTACATAACCCTGCCAATGATATGACAAGGTACACAGCCGCCTCAATCGCAAGTAAAGATGTGTTAGAATTTTCCGTGTCATCGGGTTTGTACAGACTGTATTATTCTGCCACACCAACCAACGGAACGCTGAATGCTTATGATGTAAATAGAATAAGAGATAATGGTAATCCGGCTATTCAGCCGGAGGTTATTTGGCAACATCCAAGTCCGCCAAATGGCGTAGGTCATACCAGTTATGCAAACGGAATACCCAGCGCTAATAATTTTAAGGCGGGTGTTTGCCCAACACAGGAACTGGTAGATGCTTTTGAAATGAAGAACGGCACCGCCCCGATTACCGGGTACAGTGATGCCAACCATCCGGTTCCAATCATTAATGCAGCTTCCGGATATAATGATAGCGATCCTTATACAAACAGAGATCCACGCTTGCTTGCCTTTATCTTTTACAACAATTCTTTGTGGGGGAAAAAAGGAAGTGTTGATTATTTTTTACAGGCTTACAACGGCGGCCAGGATCAAATTAATGCAGCTGATAGAAGATTTACAAAAACGGGTTATTACCTGCATAAGTTTGTTGACCCTACCAGGGGATCTGGAAACTTATCCCTCGCAGGTGGAAGCAGCTACTGGCCATTGTTCAGGCTTGCCGAATTTTATTTAGATTTTGCTGAAGCTGAAAATGAAGTAAATGGTCCAAGTCTGAATATTATTGATGCATTGAATACGATAAGAAGACGTGCAACTATGCCTGATTATACTTTAGCACAATTTAATGGCGATAAAGCCAAATTGCGCGAACGTATCCGCAATGAAAGAAGGGTTGAACTTTGTTTTGAAGAGCACCGGTTTTATGATGTGCGCCGATGGAAAATATTAGACCAGACAGATCAGGTAATGAGTGGAAACAGCATTACAAAAACAGGTACAAATGCTTTTACTTATAGCAGGTTCAGGGTTCCCGGTGCACGACTTGCATTTGATTCAAAATACCTATTGTTTCCTATTCCAATAAATGAGATGGTGAAATTTCCGTTGTGGACGCAAAATCCAGGCTGGTAAATATTAACTAACCAACACACAGAAAAAGGTATATGACTCAAAATCCTTTTGTATTTTTTATCACGGCTGCCTCTATTTTTTAATACTTAGGCTTGTAAAAAAATGCAGTTGCACAAACTCCTGTGGACCCGTTACCCCCAAAAACAATTATATATCAACTTGACGGCACGTACTGTAAAAATATATATCGGTTTACCAGACAGATGGCAACAGCAGTTTACGTTTCTGGACAAGAGTCTTCTTATTCTTTTCACATCAGCATTTCCAATACTGCTCAACCAACCAGTAGAACTTACACCGGTTATAAAAGCCACTATACCAGATGCAAATAAAGATTGGGATATTGGCTTTACACTAAACGGGAAAGATGTACCCGATGCCATGGTTTATAAAGGTGGTTTTGTATGCAATTCTGGTTATAGGTTGAACCGTGCAAACGTGTTGGATTTTAAAGTAAACATCAAAAGAAAAAATGAAGGTTCAGGTTCCGTGGCTAATGTCAATATATATGTAATGAGTAATCCGAAATACAGAGGTTGTACATACGGGCTACCAGCTTGATTTGAAAAGTAACTATACTTCGCGCCTGATAAACTTGTGCATTGCTGCATATTGAACAAAGCGTACAAGAGGGCGACGCAACGATGATTCATAGCAGCAATACCGCCGGGACAAAAAAAATCATTGCACATTCTTATACGGCGGACAGTATAATAGAATCTGAAATAATTCACGATGATAAAATGAGGTATTTTCAAAAGTGATTTTCATTACGATATTCCTGTTACCCTCAGAAACAACCGGGAGGTAGCATGGAGATAAGTATTATTAAATGATGAAAGAAGAAATTGCAAAATTTAAGCAATGATTCATAACATGATTTTTGAATAAAGTGACCGTTATAAACTAAACATCGAATAGATTTAAATTCAAGTAAAATGATAAAAAAAAGCTTGATCTTATTGCTGGTATCTATCGCCTCTTTTTCCTGCAAGCGATCGTCACCAGATCCAATTACGCTCCCGCCTGTGAGGCCGCTCGTTAACGTAAAAGTATATATCGGCGGTGGCGATAACACGCCAGGCGCCTTTGACGGCTACATTAGCGATTCATCAAACTGGCGTTATGTTCGCCAATATGCTGACGGGTATTATATCAACAACTTTGCATTAAATACCAACACCGCCGATGCTGCACAAAACAAGCGGATAACCACCATGGCAAGCCTGTTCACCAAAAAAAATATTTTCTACGAAACAGATCTTATCCGTACCGATGATTTATCAGATAAAGTAAAAATTGATATCCTCATTGCCAATGGTTTTAAAGTAACCTATACCACTTGTAACCGCGGTATAAACGACAGCAGGCTGGCCGCATTAAAATGGCGGGATACCAGCCGCATTGTTTTGGGTATGGGTGCACCGTGGTTAGTAGGCGGCGATATCAATTCATCAACAGGGATTGCCTGGCGAAAAGTAATTGACAGCACTAACGGCTCGTCAACAGATGGGCCCTTAGGCTTATGGAAAACAAACCAGGGCAACATACAGGAGGGCAGTATTTCAGGGGTAAAATATGCACACGCCAATGGCAAGTTGGCCATGGTAATGATGGCACCTTACCTAACGGGCAGTGGTGCTGAGTTTTTAAAACAAGGAAAGCTTTGCGTGCAACAACACGAAAATGCAGGTGCCCAGCCAGATATTTGGGTGATATCATATTACGCAGCACAGATTGAACAGTATCCCGTAGGGCCCGAAAAATTGAATGAGGTAACGGCCGCCGGAACTGTTACCGGCCTTGCTTATTGGCTCATTAAACACCTGCGTGGTGAAACGGTAGTTATGCTGGATGGAAAAGCAAATTGTGCTATTCAAAATAATTTTGCCGAAGTGAAGATCCCTTTGCAAAAAGATGGATGGGCAGCATATGATATCCCTTTCAGCTTGGTAAATAAAGATGAAGCTGGCATGGATGTTTGTCCAGTTCTTAGTGCCGGAATAAATGATCAACGGAGCAAGTGGAACATTTCATTTAAACTGAATGGTAAAGATGTATCGAACGAAATTATCAACCAGGATGGTCTGATATGTGTTAATCAGCTTCGCCTGCGTTCCGGCGAAAAACATAAATTGATAATGCACCTTGCCAGCAAAGAAAAAATAAATGTTTACACCGCTCAACCACTCGAAATAAAACTTAATGTTTTGAGTCATCCGTGGAACCGTAACCATATTTCTTCTCAACTTGTTATAAAAACTAGGGTGGTTTAATTTTTTAATTTCGCTATATTATTTCTTATGAAAGATAGATTGTTGATTGGCTATTCTTTTTTGATTATTGTAGTTTTCTTTATGCTGTCATACGGCTGCAATCCATCAAAAAATGCTGTTGGAAAAGCAGGAAAGCAAGATGATTTTGCAACAGCTTTTGCCACGCCGCAAGACACCCTGAAACCCTGGGTTTATTACTACTGGATCAGCAATAACATTTCAAAAGAAGGCATCACCAAAGACCTTGAGGCAATGGCTAAAATAGGTATAGGCCAAACACTCATTGGCAATATTGGGTTAGATGAAGTAGCATCCGGAAGTGTACCCATATTAAGTGAAGAGTGGTGGCAACTAACCGAGCACGCTATCCGCGAAGGCAAGCGTTTGGGCATCAACATCGGTTTGTTCAATTGTCCCGGCTGGAGCCAGTCTGGCGGACCGTGGGTGAAAACGGGCGAGGCCATGCGTTACTTGGTAAATACCGAAATAACGGTTGATGGCGGCAGGCAGATCATACAAAAAATTGCCGCACCAAAAGATACTTTTCAAGATATCAAAGTGATTGCTTTTCCTGCACCGAAAGACGATAACATCACCATCGCTGATGTTCATCCCATCGTTACAAGTTCTGCAAATGCTACAGGCTTATCCAACATAGCAGATGGAAACACTAATACGCTTTGCACCTTTCCTGTTAACAAGGATACGGTCACTCTTGATATTAAAACATCGCAGCCATTTACAGCAAGAAGCCTTGTTATTTATCCGGCATCAAAACCTTTTTCAGCAACAGTGCAGTTACAAATGTTGGAGAATGGAATGTATAAAACGGTTTCAACATTTTTGTTTGATCGCACAAACCCGGGCGTAAACGTTGGCCCTGTTCCTTATGCACCGGTTGCTATATCGTTCCCTCAAATCGCATCAAACAATTACCGTTTTATTTTCAGTAACATTAGAGATAGAGGGGGCAAAAAAACCAATGCTGCCTTTGGTGAAATTGCTTTAACCCCCGCTCCAAAACTCGAGCGTTATGAAGAAAAACAATTGGCTAAGATGTTTCAAACGCCGGTTCCCTTGTGGAAAGAATTTCAATGGCCCAACCAGATGGAAACGATGGAAGCCGGTATGTACGTGAAGCCAATGCAAGTGATGGATATTTCAAAAAACCTTGGTGCAGATGGTACATTAAACTGGGATGCACCTGCCGGTAAATGGATTGTGATGCGCATTGGCGCTACACCAACCGGCACCATGAACGGGCCATCGGCACCAAATGCCCGCGGTTTGGAAGTAGATAAGATGAACAAGACTTACCTGGAAAATCATTTCAATGCCTACATGGGCAAACTTTTGGAGCGCATGCCCGCAGATGACCGCACAGCTTTTAAGCACGTTGTCATGGACAGTTACGAAATGGGACCTGAAAACTGGACTGAAGGATTGGCCGAAGATTTTTCAAGGCGTTATGGCTATGACCCGATCAGATGGCTTCCTGTATTGTCAGGAAGAATCGTTGGCAGCGCAGATCAATCGAACCGTTTTTTGTGGGACTTACGGCGGCTGATTGCTGATAGGGTGGCGTACGATTATGTTGGAGGCTTAAGAGACATCAGTGCTAAACATGGATTAAGGATATGGCTTGAAAACTATGGCCACTGGGGATTTCCTTCAGAGTTTTTAATGTATGGCGGACAAAGCCATGAGATAGCCGGCGAGTTTTGGAACGAAGGGGAATTGGGTAACATTGAATGCAGGGCCGCTTCTTCGGCAGCGCACATTTATGGTCATACAAAAGTATATGCCGAAAGTTATACATCAGGCGGCAAGGCTTATGAAAGATATCCTGCCTTGCTAAAAAAACGAGGAGACTGGTCGTTCACCGAAGGCATTAATTCAGTGCTTTTGCATCTTTATATTCAACAGCCTTATGAAGATAAAACGCCGGGCATCAATGCACCATTTGGTACAGAGTTTAACCGAAAAAATACCTGGTTCGAACAATCAAAAAACTGGATAGATTATCAACGCCGCTGTATGTATATGCTGCAGCGCGGCCAGGTAGTAAATGATGTGGCTTATTTTATTGGAGAAGATGCGCCAAAGATGACCGGTACCCGTAACCCGGAGATACCGAAAGGTTATCAATACGATTACATAAATGCCGAAGTAATTAAGCAGCGTGTAAAAGTGGAAGATGGTAAATTGGTATTACCCGATGGCATGAGTTACCGCCTGTTGGTATTACCGCAACTGGAAACAATGCGGCCTGAATTACTTCGAAAGATAAAAGACCTTGTTGCCGATGGTGCTACCATACTTGGGCCATCGCCACACCGCTCGCCAAGTTTGCAAAACTATCCTGCTACCGATAAGGAAGTGCAACGTTTAGCTGCCGAATTATGGGGTGATGCAGACGGTAAAAATGTGACCTCCCGCAAATATGGAAAAGGATTGGTTTTAAGCGGTGTGGATATAAAAACAGCGATGGAAAAACTGAATGTAAAGGAAGATATTGTGCTGAGTTCAACCGATCCTGTTCTATACATTCATCGTCGCGAAGCGGAGAAGGAAATTTATTTTATTACCAACCAAAGTGATAAAGCGATAGACATTAATCCATCATTCAGGGTAGAAGGAAAGCAACCCGAATTGTTTGATGCTACCGATGGTTCGCACCGCTTGTTGCCAAAGTTTACACAACAAAAGGTAAGTACAACGGTGCCTATTCATCTTGAACCCACACAAAGCTTTTTTATTGTTTTTAGAAATAAAATCAATACTGCATCAGGCACGGGTGTAAACTTTCCTGCTGCAGAAATAGTGCAAACTATTACTTCGCCATGGCAGGTTGTTTTTGATAAGGCCATACGTGGGCCAAAGAGCCCAGTAACATTTCCGCAGCTAACTGACTGGAGCAAAAACGCCGACACAACGATAAAATATTATTCAGGCACAGCCATCTATTCAAATAACTTTCAGATGGCTGAAAAGCGGGGCTCACAAAGGATTTTGTTAGACTTGGGTGATGTAAAAAATATGGCTGTAGTAAAAATTAATGGGATACAAGTGGGTGCTGTCTGGTGCCCGCCTTATCAGGTAGATATTACAAATGCCATAAAAAAAGGTGACAATCAAATAACCGTAGAAGTGGTAAATACATGGGTAAACCGTTTAGTAGGAGATAGCCGCTTACCCGAAGCACAACGTAAAACCTGGCTTTCCATAAATACATTTAAACCCGCACAAGCATTAGAGTCATCAGGTTTAATTGGTGAAGTAAAATTGTTGGGCGTGAAGTATTGATGCACTGCAGGTAAATAATTTTTTGGTTAGTAAGAATAAAGTGTGTTAGTAAACCACCGCATGTTGTAACAGCAGCTATCGATGAAAATATATTTAATTGTAACGATACTATTCTTTCGTGTTGCCGGTGTGCGGAATCGCAAGGCTTGTTAACCTATGACAATCCTGTTTTAAGAGCTGGCGACCTCAGGGCAACCCGGGCGATATGAATTACGTGGCCGCTGGTTCGCGAAACAACGGTATTACATTTAAAGAACAATGGGCAAGAGCAAGGCTGCTGGGTGTGCGTTTTGCTATGGTTGGAACCTGGAACGAGTGGGTAAAAGGCGAACAATTAAGTGCTGATGTAAGCAAGGATATTGAACCTAATAACGTTTGGGGCGATCAATATTTATTGTTGCTAAAATCCGAGATTAAAAAGTTCAAAGGGGTTCATTGAATTTTTAATGATTACTATCTAAACACCGTAAGCATGAATAAACACAAGTGGTTAAGCTTATCGAAGCGTTGTTGTAACTATACTTCACAAGGGGTAAATTAGTGAGTTTTTATCATCGAAGAATTGGAATTTTAGGGTAAGCAATGATGTGAGTTGTTTTTTACAATTCTTGTT
>JAABUS010001633.1_pt1 | contig 47470 bp, 37 predicted proteins | sample 5560161 | NCBI WGS metagenome assembly JAABUS01 (sample SAMN10711885, study PRJNA513376) | rock metagenome | isolation source: Antarctica rocks | place: Antarctica: Victoria Land, Trio Nunatak nord | collected 2016-01-04 | reverse complement strand
GCGCCGTATGTCGCGGATTGGCGCATCACCGGGCCGACGGGCGGCGATGTGCGTGCGCTGGTTGTTGATCCGAACGATCCGCAGCGTTTCTATTTCGGCACGCTTGACGGCCAACTTTACACTTCAACTGACGGCGGGCAGCAATGGAGCCTGCTTTATAATTTCCGGCGTCCGGGACTCTTCGTGGATCACATCCTCGTTGATCCGCGCGATTCAAAAACCATTTACGTTGCGTCGCATCGCCACACGGATGCTGGCGGATTCTTCAAAACAATGGATGGCGGGCTGACCTGGATAGAAGCCGCGCAGTTGAAAACAGAAGCGCTGCATTCGCTCGCGCAGTCCTCGTCGAATCCTGATGTGCTCGTCGTCGGCACTAATCGCAATGTCTTTCGCTCCGCTGATTCGGGCGAGACTTGGACGCAACTTGCGCCATTCGGCACAACTGCCGTCGAATCTCTTGCCATTGATCCGCGCAACCCCGATGTAATTTACGCGGGAACTTGGCACTTACCGTATAAAACATCTGATGGCGGCAAGAGTTGGCGTATCATCAAAACGGGTATCATTGATGATTCGGATTTCTTCGCGATTGACCTTGATCCGCGCAATGCCGATCACATCATCGCTTCCGCGTGCAGCGGTATTTACGAAACGCGCAACGGCGGAAACCTCTGGCGCAAAGTGCAGGGCATACCCAGTCAATCAAGACGCACGCGCGCCATCTTGCAGCACCCAACCATTTCCGGACTCGTCTTCGCGGGCACGACCGAAGGCTTCTGGCGTTCTGCGAGCGGCGGCGCGGATGGCACCTGGATGGTCACGACGCGCAGGGATATAGAGATCAATTCGATCACCGTTAGTCCTAAGAACCCGCACACGATTTACATCGGCACGAATAACTACGGCGTGATGGTTTCAAACGACGACGGCAAAACGTTTGCTCCGACGAATGGCGGCTATAGCGGACGTTTTGCCAATTCGATTGTCGCAGACCGCGAAAAGCCCGGACGCGTCTACGCGACGACGATCAACACTGCAACCGGCGGCGGTTTCTTCTTTGTTAGCAACGACGATGGCGTGACATGGCAGCCTTCGATGCGCAACTGGCCGAAGAACTTAATCGGCTATTCGGTTTTGCAGGATGAAAAGGACGGCAATCTTATTTATCTAGCCACGAACTATGGCGTGTATCGCTCGCTTGATCGTGGCGCATCATGGTCGCCCATCGGCCCGCCGAAATCAGAGCCGCCCGTCAGACGCAGCAGATCAAGACGAGGCCGCGCCGTTGCTTCACGCGGTGGCACACGTAGCGCTCCGCCAACTAATGCTGCTGCGTCGGCGTCGGCTGCCGCCAGCCCGCGCTCAAATACAGCGACAATCAAACGTGCGCAGGAAGCGCTCAACGCAGCGGGTTATAACGTCGGCACGCCGGACGGAGCGGCGGGCACGCGCACTGTCGCGACGATCAGAAAATTTCAGGCAGATAAAAATATTCCTGTTTCCGGCAAGCTGGATAGTGTCACTGTGTCGGCGCTCGGTCTCGGCGATGGTGGCGTGACTTCTCCTTCGATTGGCGGTGTGCCGTCCGTCACGCTCGCCGCGCTCTCCGATTCGGTCAACGCGTTATCTTATGCTTACGATCAGCGCGACAGCCGCACTGGAATATTTGCCGCAACCAACGTCGGGCTTTTCCGCACATATGATCCCGCACAGGGTTGGGAAAAAATTTCTTTCGGCAGCGGCCTTGACACGCGCACGACTTGCATTTCAACAAGCGCGCAGAATCCGAAAACGATCTATGTCGGCACGGCTATTTCCGGCCTGCTCGTTTCGCGCGACGGGGGCGCAACATGGCAGCAAGTCGCGGGCATTCCGTCCAACGCACCCGTCAGTTCCATCAAGCAGGACAACCGGCGTTCTGCTTTCATTTATGTCGGCACGCGACAGACCTTGTATGTCTCGCATGACGGTGGCGAAAAGTGGATGCGGCGCGGCGGCAATTTGCCGATTGGCGATTACACAAGTATTCTCATCAATCCGCAAAACAGCGATGAGATTTTCGTTGGCAGCGCTTTTGAGCAGAATGGTGGCGTTTACCGTTCGGCGGATGCAGGACTGAACTGGGAGCGTATTGATCCACGCGGAGGCCGCTTGCCGAGCCAGCGCATCTGGTCGCTTGCCTTTGATTCCGGTGGTCAAAATAAACTGTTTGTCGGCTCCCACTCGGCAGGCATTTATGTTGCAGAGCGCGGCGCAGGCGCGCAGGCCAGCACCACGAGCCGGTAAGCAAGTCTTCTTGTAACTGAATCCAATTCGAGTTAATTTTACCTGCTCCAACGAAAGCGTGTCGCCTTAATATAGTGCGGCACGCTTTCGTTATGAGCGTTTATCGCCTTGACATACGGTCATTTCGGCGTGTACATTGCCTTTCTATCCGGTTCAATCGAAGCAGGCGGTGATTGATCTGGAATATCAAGCGTTGATCTACGGGCACGACGGAATTTGAAACAATACAGCAACCACCTTTTCCAACTCCAGACGGCTCGCCTCCACCCCCCACGCTTTCTGATTCCATTTCACCGCTGGCGAATTAAAGATTATATTTACACGTGTGGTGCTCAAGCGAAGGCGGCTCACGTGCGGCGCGCGTTTTAGCCGCGAGACCGGACGGACGCAGCGTGAAAAGCTCTTTCAGCACGCCAGCGGTATCGAAAAAGAATCGCACAGGAGTTTGCATGTCCACCGAAGAACCCAAGCCGAACGGCGGCCAGGTCACAACCGATCAACCAACAAGTGACGCGGGCACAGCCTCGTCCACAAACGCAGGTGCTACCGAACAACGTAGTGCCGCCTCACAAACAGCGCCATCAACCGCGACGCCAAACAGCAGTGCCGCTTCTGCTTCGACGGCGACAGCACCGTCTGCCGTATCGAAGATGGCGGATGACGATGACGACGAGCCGCGTGCGGGCGGCGACATGGATTTCGGCGCGATGCTCGATCAATTCGAGCAGGAGCAAGCTGGTTTTCAAGAAGGCGAAGTCGTCAAGGGGCGAGTCATCGGCGTTTCAGAGCGCGGCGTCGTGATTGATTTCGGCTACAAGTCCGAAGGCATCGTCAATCCTGCCGAGTTTACCGAGAACGGCGAGTTGACCGTCAAACGCGGCGATGAAGTTGACGTGCTCATCAAGAGTATGGAGACGAGCGAAGGGTTTCCAATTCTTTCGCGCGCCGATGCTGTTCGCATGAAAGCCTGGGACGATCTGGAGAAAGCCTTCAACGAAGGCACGCCCGTCAAAGGCCGCATTACGGATCGCATCAAAGGCGGTCTGCGCGTTGACATTGACGGCATAGACGCTTTTCTGCCCGGCTCGCAAGTGGACGTGCGCCCGATACGCAACTTGGACAGTTTACGCAATCAGGAAATCGAAGCCAAAGTTATCAAGCTTAATCGCAAGCGCTCCAACGTAGTGCTTTCGCGCAAAGCTGTGCTCGAAGAGCAGAACGAAGGCAAAAAAGGCCAGACGCTCAACAACATCGAAGAAGATATTATTGTCGAAGGCCAGATCAAGAATCTGACGGACTACGGAGCGTTCGTTGACTTGGGCGGCATTGACGGCTTGCTTCACGTCACAGACATGTCTTGGGGACGCTTGCAGAATCCTGCCGAACTCTTCAAAGTCGGCGACACAGTGCAAGTTAAAGTTTTGAAGTTTGACCGCGAGCGCGAACGCGTTTCGCTTGGCTATAAACAGCTTTTGCCTGATCCATGGAGCAGCATCGAAGAACGTTTCCCAATCGGTAAACGGCTCACCGGAAACGTTGCGAGCGTCGCTGATTACGGCGCGTTCGTCGAACTTGAACCCGGCGTTGAAGGACTCGTGCATGTCTCCGAGATGAGTTGGTCGAAGCGCGTTAAGCATCCAAGCAAACTCGTTAATCCGGGCGACGTGGCGGAAGTTGAAGTCTTGAGTGTTGATCCACGCGCACGCCGCATCAGTCTCGGCATGAAGCAGGTGCAGTCTAACCCCTGGCAGACTTTGCACGAGCGTTATCAAATCGGATCGCGCGTGCAGGGACGCGTGCGCAATCTGACGGACTTCGGCGCGTTTATCGAAGTTGAAGAAGGCGTTGACGGTCTCGTTCACGTTTCGGATATTTCATGGACGCAGCGCATTAAACATCCCGGCGAAATCTTGAAAAAGGGACAGGACATCGAAGCCGTCATTACCAGCATTGACGCAGACAATCGCCGTCTTTCGCTTTCGATCAAAGACCTTGAGCCGAACGCTTGGGATCGCTTTGTCGCCGCGCATAAACCGGGCGACATCGTGCGTGGTAAGATCGCGCGCTTCGTCGGCTTCGGCGTGTTCGTCGAACTCGACGATGGTCTGGAAGGATTATGTCACATCTCTGAACTTGCAGATGAGCGCGTTGAGAAACCCGAAGACGTTGTCCAACTCGGTCAGGAAATGGACTTTCGCATTCTTAGAATTGATCCAGACGGAAAAAGAATCGGCCTTTCGGCGCGTGCTGCGAAACACGATGAGCCGATTGCCGACACGAAAGCTTATTCGTCGGAAGTCGGTAGCGGCATGGCCTCGCTCGGCGAACTCGCAGACTTTTTCGGCGGCAGCGGATCAAACGAAGACCGCGAGCGCTGATTAACTTGTTTGCCGGATTGTTAATTAAACAGCCTGTGTATAATTCTTCTTGTCGAAAGAGTCATACACGGGCTGTTTACTTTTTCCATATCCGAATATAATCTGTAACATGTTGATCGCAAGGCGCTTTCAGTCTTGCAGGCGGTCCGCTTTATCTGCTACTGTAAGTTTAACCTCACCTTAGTAATAAGCCATAATAGCAGTGCGCTTCGATTTCGTTTTCAGAATTGGGATGATCGTATCTCTTCTTATCTTAAGCAGCGAGGTAGCAGCAGTATGACGAAAGCAGAACTTGTGGAAGATGTCGCGCAGGCGGCGGAGCTAACCAAAAAGGATGCCGAGCGATTGGTGGAACTCGTTTTCGAGAGCATCATTGATACGCTGAATCAGGGCGAGAAGATCGAACTGCGCGGCTTCGGCAGTTTTCGCGTGCGAGAGCGCGGCGCGAGGCGCGGGCGCAACCCGAAAACAGGCGATCCCGTAAATATTCCAGCCAAGCGCGTGCCTTATTTCAAGCCCGGCAAGGAACTCAAAGAATTAATCAACGAAGAGAATAACGCCGCTTCTTCAAACACTGATACTTCTGCCCAAGCAGACGCGGACGAACTGCGTTTTAATCCTTCGGGCAACAACACGCCGCCGATCCTTTAACAGCTTTTCGTGCAAGTCTGGAGCGTGTGCGGATGGACAGGTTGTGGAGTCCCTGGCGATACGATTACATCAAGTCCGGCTCAATGGGCAAAGAAGACGATCCGCAATTCTGTGTTTTCTGCTCGTTGCTGCAAGACACCGGCGATGATGAAAGCAAGTTGATTCTGCATCGCGCCGCACACAACTTCGTCGTCCTCAATCTATATCCTTATATCAGCGGTCATCTGCTCATCGTCCCCTTCGCGCATCAAGCCGAACTTTCCGGCTTACACAAAGAAGCGAGCGATGAATTGATGGACTTGGCTAAACACTCTCAGGCTGCCCTGCGCGATGCTTACCGTCCGCAAGGTTTCAATCTCGGCATGAATTTGGGCGCTGCCGCAGGCGCAGGCGTCGCCGATCATTTGCACCTACACGTCATGCCGCGCTGGGCTGGTGACACAAACTTTATGACCACCGTCAGCGAATCTCGCGTCCTGCCCGAAGACCTCGCGACGACATACGGCAAACTACGCAAATATTTTGATAAATTTTCGTAGTGCCACAGCGTTGGAGTTGAGTCGGAGCGTACACACAAAATCCTTTAAGTTAATGGTGAAAGATACTAACTCGAGTTTGTCTCGAATGATTATTTGAGCGTTGTGTGAGGCATAAGGCAACGCTGCATTATACGTCGCGGCTTATTGAGAGGCGCGTAACAGAGCACGCTCGATCTCTCCCGGAAAATCCACAAGGATAAAATAGTCTGCCGGATAGAGATAACCTTCACCTTCATTATCTATTACTCGAATGTAATTAGATTTTGCTGCATTCTCATCAGGCAGGATTTGATAAATCATGCGCGGGGTCAACATATCTGCATCATTGCTGTGGATACAAATAGCAAACTGTGGGGTTGAATCTTTACGCTTCGCCATAATCCTTTATCTAGGTAACGAGCGTTTCATTGTTTAATGTTTCGCTGTCTTGTGTGGCACCGCTTCGTCTTCTACCTCGCCGCCTTGGTCAATCGGAATCTCGGAAGGTTGGTCGTAACGGACGCCGCGATCATCAGAATCGAGGAAGGCTTGCGGCAGTGGCGGGAGCGCGCCTGTCAGTGGCGGCGGATTGAATCCGGGATAATCGACGCGGGCGTGATAAATAGCGATCAGAGCGGTGATGAGTATTTCGCGGATCGTCGTCAATTCGCGCAACGTCAAATCGCATTCATCTAATTGGCCGTCGCTGATAACCGCGTCAACAATCTTGACGACGATGGCGCGTATGTTTTCAGGATCGGGCCTTGAGAGCGAGCGCGTCGCCGCTTCACATGAATCGGCGAGCATCATAATCGCCGCTTCTCTGGATTGTGGCTTCGGGCCGGGATAGCGAAACTCCGCTTCGTTGATCGTTTCACCGTCGGCGGCCTGCGCCTGCGCTTTGCGTAAAAAATAGTGTAGCGTGCGCGTGCCGTGATGCTGCGGAATAAAATCTGCAATTTTTGTCGGCAATCCGATTTGTTTGGCTAACTTCAAGCCGTAAGTGACGTGGCTGGTAATAACGCGCGCGCTGTTGGAAGGGCGAAGACGGTCATGTGGATTATCGCCGTGCTGCTGGTTTTCGACGAACATCTCTGGCGCAGCCACTTTGCCTATGTCGTGATAAAGCGCGCCGATGCGTACAAGCAAAGCGTTGGCTCCGATGGCGCGTGCGGCGTCTTCCGCTAATTGGCCGACGGCGTGCGAGTGCTGATTCGTACCCGGCGCACGAAGCGCTAATTGACCGAGCACAGGCAAATCCGCGTTCGAGAGTTCTAATAGTTTTACGTCCGTCAGAATGCCGAACAGAGATTCATTGATCGGCAATCCGCCCGCTGCAAAGATCGCCGTCAAAAGCCCGCTTGCGACGCCGCAACCGAGCGCCAGCAACACTGTAAAAAACGTCAAAGGTTGCTGGGAATAAGCAAGGAGCGCGACGGCCATCAGCGCGTTGACGCCGCCCGTGAAGAGACCTGCGAGCGTAACGGATTGTCTTTCGCAGTAACGTTCGATGCCGTAAATGGCTGCCGACGATGAAACCATCGCGTAGACGGCGATGATAACTCCGTCATGCGCAAGCAAAGCGGCAAAGAGCGTCACAATGAAGCCCGTGATAAGCGCGAGTTGTGTATCGATGAGCAGCACAACGAGCAGCCCTGCCGCCGCAAAAGGAATCGCAAAACTCAGAAGCGTCGGATCACTCAAAGGCGCATAAACGCTTTGCGCGCTGATGCTGTCGGCAATGGTAATACCTGCGCGTATCAGCATTGTTTCAACAAAGACGGAGAGGCCAACGAGAGCAAAAGCGCGTTCTTTGCTGAGCGCGAGATTAACGGTCGTGCTGCGATGCTCTGTGAATTTCCATGCCGCCCAGAAAAGCGCGCCGACGATGAAGATCAGGCCTATGAAATAGTTGATGCGCCGCTCGACGTGTCCGTATGCGCGTATCGCTGCAAGCTGCGCGAGCGTGGTTTTTGTGACCGTGTCGCCTTCACGCGCGACAACTTGATTACGTTTCAGCGAGACGTTAATTGACGAAGTGGCGGCAGACGTTTCTCCTGACACTTTGCTGCCGTTAGCCGTTTCGTCAATAGTAGGAGTGGCAATGTTTGGAACATCAACGTGATCTATGTTAGACGGCGAAACGACGGTGCGGCGCACAATCTCGCCTTCTTGATAGTGTTCGTCCGGCGCACGTATGTGAGCGCTGGCGAGCAGCAGCGTTGTCAGAATCGTGAGCAAGCCAAAGCCGACAAAAAAACGTGTCGTCGGAGGAAACACGTTAAGCGGGCACATCACGAAGCGCACGAATGTTTCGCGCGCCTGCGTTGGCTTAGAAGTGAAACGTGGATGAGGTTGGCTCATTTAGTTTTGCGTAACAAGCTCTGCGTGCGCGTCTTCATTCGTATGTGCCTCTACGGTAAAACGCTGCGCCGCGCTGCCGCGTTCCGTCAAATTGCGCGCCAGAATTTCGCCCGCGCGCTCAAGCATAGGACGCAACGTCTGTTGTTTTGTCGCGGAAATCGCCAGACATTCACGCGCTCCGCCTTCGGACGCGAAACGCAACATCGCGCTCAAATCGTCCTGATCGACAAGATCAGCTTTGTTGAAAACGACAAGGCGCGGAATATGATTGAAATTGAGTTCAGTTAAAATTCTTTCCACCGATCCGAGTTGTTGTTCCCAACGTGAATTACCGGCGTCAACAAGGTGAATCAACAAATCGCTGTCGTTGATCTCTTCGAGAGTCGCGCGAAAAGCGGCGAGCAGATCGGGCGGCAGATCACGTATGAATCCAACCGTGTCGTTGATAATTACTTCCTGCTCGTAGGGAAGGCGCAAGCGTCTTGACGTCGGGTCAAGCGTTGCGAACATGCGCTGCTCTGCGTGAACGTGGCTCGCCGTCAGCGCGTTAAGCAGAGTAGATTTTCCGGCATTCGTGTAACCGACAATCGAGATGATCGGAAATTGTTTGCGCGTCCGTTCCTTGCGCCGTTCCTGCCGGCGATGCCGTAAAGATTCGATCTCACGTTCAAGGCGATGAATGCGGTCACGCACGCGTCGGCGATCAGTTTCAAGTTTGGTTTCGCCGGGGCCACGTCCACCGATACCACCCGCGAGTCTGGAAAAAGCCGAATCGTGGCCGACGATAAGACGCGGCAAAAGATACTTCAACTGCGCAAGTTCAACCTGTATTTTACCTTCGCGCGATTCGGCGCGTTGCGCAAAAATGTCTAAGATGAGTTGCGCACGGTCAATCACTTTTAAGTCCGTCGCTTCGGAAATGGAGCGTACTTGCGCCGGTTGCAACTCGCGGTCAAAGACAATCAAATCCGCGCCGAGTTGAAGAGCGCGCACAAGTAGCTCTTCCAATTTACCGCGTCCCATCACGGTGCGAGGATCAATCTGCGTGCGGCGTTGAATTATCTCGTCCTGCACGACAACATCAGCCGATGTCGCTAGCTCGCGTAGTTCGGCCATTGATTCTTCGGCCTCTGCCGTTGACCCTGTGGTGACGCCGACGAGGATTGTGCGTTCACGCACATCTGCGCGCCGTGCTGCATGGCGATTGCGCGCCATTTCTTCTTCAAGCGAATTGATGAGCGCAAGAAAATCAACATCGAGCTGCGAAGGGATTTTAGGTTCAAGAAAAGCGTAGGGCGCGACGGTCACGTCAGAATCTAATTCAGCAGCGGTTGTCGGCAGCAAATGCGCGGCACGAACGACGCCGGGCAATCCCGTGCGATTATCAACGTCGAGCGCAACCATTAAATCCAAACGAAGCAGCGCAAGGTCTGTTAAATCGTCCTGCGTTAATTCTTCGCCGCGCAAATGCGTGTGAATGCAGCGCAGTCCGCAAAAACGATCTGCGGCGACGCGCGTGCGTTTCAAATCCGGCAGTTCGATGCGGCGCGCATCACCGACGACGATGTATTCAACGTAGCCCTTGCGGTCAATCAAAGCGCCTAGCTGCCTGCGCGTCTCGAATGAAAGCTCCGTCATCTGTCTGGCGAATTCCGGCGTGACGATCTCATGCGGCGCAATGCGGCGCGAGTACAGTTTTTCGATGCGGCGCAATTGATTCGGTTTTAACCCCTGCGTATTACCGTGTACGTTACTGATAAGCTTTGATCCTTTCGTTTATGACACGAAGCTTCGTGTCGCTTCTTAAGCGGAGACACGAGTCGGCGGCGCGAATGAAAAATTGCGCGCAAAAGAGCGTATGTCTTGAAGTGGTGCTGAAGTTACAAAAAGAGTGAAGCGAGCGGTTGGTGGCGGACGCTGTACGGAATGCTTGGGTGCTTCGCGGCAAAATGTCTTTGCCTGATTGCTTGAGCATTGCAAATAAAATGGTCAACGCAACAGCGCATCGAAAAGCTTTGTATCGCCTCTCGACGAAAGCGCCGGAGTTGGTTTGACCAAAAGGAATTATACCACAATGCCCCTGCGCGCAAGCACTAAATGCGAGCGTTCACGAAGCAGCGGCGGCCTACGGCGCAGTCGCCAGACACCCTATCCCTGACATCAATTAGACACGCTCTGTGCCCGCGTCGTATCATGTTGTGAATTTGATTTGGCGAACGAAGCGGGACGGAGCGAAGAGTGCCGATGAACGAAGCGGGACGGATTGTGCGGATTGATCCGGCGGCGGGAATAGAAGGCGGGGAAGTCGTCGTCGTATGCGCGGATTTCAAAGCGAGTCCATTCAAAGCCTGCGGCGCGTGGTTCGGGCGTGCGGCGTTTGAAGGCGTGCGCGGGCGGCTCGTCGGCGCATCCACAAAACGCGTGCTGGCGATTGTGCCGGAAACGGAAGAGAGCGGCGAAGTAGAGATAGCTTTAGAGAGCGAGGTCGGGCGCACTGCTCCGGCATCGTTCGTCTTGGGCGCAAAACTCGCGGAAGATTTGCATCCCGTCGCTAACCCTGCGTTTGACCCAGACGATGGATCGCTTTACGTCACACGCTCAGGCTCGCGCGGTCAGCAGCTTCCCGTCTCGATCTTTCGCATAGACACGAGCGGCGAGATAGAGGAGTTTTCCGGCGACATTACGAACCCGACAGGAATCGCGTTCGATAAAACAGGACAGATGTACGTGACGAGCCGTCTGGACGGAGTCGTCTACCGCGTCACGCCGTTCAAAGAAGCCGTTCCTTTTGCGAAGAACGTCGGAGTCGCGACGGGGTTGGCGTTTGATCGCGCCGGAAATATGTACGTCGGCGACCGTTCGGGCGTGATCTATCGTGTCAACAGCATCGGCGAAGAAGAGGCTTGGGCGCAATTAGAACCTTCCGTCTCGGCGTATCACTTGGCATTTGGGCTGGACGACGCTTTGTACGTGACGGGGCCAACCGTTTCAAGCTTTGATTCTGTCACGCGCGTTGATGAAAATGGTGAGGCGAGTGTTTTCTATAAAGGACTCGGACGCCCGCAAGGATTGGCGTTTGACGTGAATGGCAATCTGTACGTCGCGGCGTCGCTGCACGGGCGGCGCGGCATCGTGCGTATCTCGCCGGATGGCAGCGAAGCAAAGATGGCCGTCGCCGGAATGAACGTCGTCGGCCTCGCCTTCAGCAGCGTGGGCGAGATGGTCGTGGCAACAAACGACGCCGTTTATAGTGTGCCGCTCGGCATTAACGGAACACTGTTGAGATAGCGATAACAAAAGTTGGACGATGAATAGCGTTCACGGTCACGTTCATTTTGCTCTGACAAAGTTGACGGACTGCTTTTTGACACTTTTTTCGAGCGCGTGTTAGGGTGAAAGACATAACTTCCGCGAGGCTTTGTTTCATTTCCGAAGCGAGAATCTGAATGGGAAATTTCGACATCGGGCAATTTATTTTGTATATGGTCGCGCTGGTCTTTTCACTGTCGGCGCACGAAGCGGCGCACGCGTGGATGTCCAATTGGTTCGGCGACGATACGGCGCGGCTTCAGGGACGCATCACGCTTAATCCCGCGTCACACGTTGATCCAATCGGCACGCTGCTTTTTCCTGCGCTCGCTTTTTTCACGCACGCACCGCTGCTCGGTTGGGCACGTCCGACGCCCGTTAATCCTTCGCGTTGGACTAATCGGCGTGTGGCGAATATCTGGGTGTCGGCGGCTGGTGTGATCGTCAATTCAATTATTGCGATCATCGCGGGCATCACGATCCGCGCGCTTTATTCAGCCGGGCTAATTGATGCTGGAGCGGGACTCGTGCCGACTACTACCGACTCCGGGTTTGCGAGGGGTGCTGTCGAGTTGTTGCAGGTTTTCTTTACGCTGAATGTAGTGCTCGCCGTCTTTAACCTGATACCAATTCCGCCGCTTGACGGAAGCAAAATCTTGGGCAGCCTATTGCCTTCGAGTTTCGAGTCAGCTTTTGAATCAATTGAGCGCTTCGGATTTATGCTCCTGTTCCTTGCGGTGTTCACCGGCGTCTTCAACGTAATCTTTCGTATCGTGATGCCGCTCGCATGGGATGCCGTCTTTCTCGGCGCTTCTTGAAAAGATGAAAAGAATTTTCAGCGGCGTGCAGCCAACAGGCAATGTGCATATCGGAACTTACCTTGGCGCGCTGCGTAATTGGGTTGAATTACAGCGCGAGTACGAAAGTTTTTTCTGCGTCGTCAATCTGCACGCCGTCACCGTGCGGCAAGACCCTGAGCAGCTTGCTCTCAAAACAAGAGAAGTCGCGCGCCTTTACTTGGCTGCCGGAATTGATCCGCAAGTTTCGCGCATCTTTGTGCAATCGGATGTTTCCGAGCACGCAGAACTCGCTTGGATTCTGAACTGCGTGATACGCATGTCGGAACTTGATCGCATGACGCAGTTCAAAGACAAGGGACGCAAGCTGCGCGAGAACACAAGCGTCGGACTCTTTGATTACCCTGTGCTGATGGCTTCCGATATTCTGCTGTACCAGACAGACCTTGTGCCCGTCGGCGAAGATCAGAAACAGCATCTTGAATTAACACGCGACGCGGCGATTCGTTTTAACCGCGATTACGGCGAAACGTTTCATGTTCCCGAACCGTTTATTCCGAAAGTCGGCGCGCGCATTATGGCGCTCGATGATCCTTTGAAGAAGATGTCTAAGTCGGACGAGAATCCGCAGGGAAGTATCTTTCTGCTCGACGATCAGGATGCGATCACGCGCAAGTTCAAACGCGCCGTCACTGATTCCGGCACGGCGATTACTTTCGATCCGACGCGCCCGGCGGTAACGAATCTCTTGACGATTTATCAGTTGCTGACGAACAAACAACCTGAAGAAATTGAAGCACATTTCGCTGGCAAAGGTTACGCGCAGTTAAAGGGTGAACTCGCCGACGCGACGATTGGATTTCTCAAGCCACTGCAAGAACGCGTGCGCAGTATCAGCGATGATGAGTTGAACGAAATACTGGCGGCTGGTTCTGCACGCGCGCGTGAAGTTGCGCAAAAAACGCTCGCTGATGTGATGACGCGGATGGGCATCACGGGCACGCGCTCGACGAGCGTTTGAGATGAGCGTTTGATTGGAGAAACGATGAGCGAAACAGTTGACGCGGTTGCGACAATTCAGATTCCGAATGCGCCGATCAGCGTTGCGGGCGCGCAGCCGGAAATAAGTTCCGACAATGACGGCGAAGCTGTAAAACTTGTGCTCGGTGAATTCGCCGGGCCGCTCGATCTTTTGCTTTATCTCATCAGGCAGGAGAAGGTCAGCATTTACGATATTCCTGTGGCGCGCATCACGGGTGAATATTTGCGTTACCTGCGCCTGATGCAGGAGATGGACATTTCTGTGGCGGGCGATTTTCTGGTGATGGCCGCGACGCTCATCGAAATCAAATCGCGTGAACTTTTGCCGCCCGATCCGAACGCCGCGAATTCGGAAGCAGACGACGCCTTTGATCCGCGCCGCGAACTTGTCGATCAACTTCTAGAGCACCAAAAGTACAAGGCCGCCGCCGAAATGTTGTGGTCGCGCGCGACAGTCGAGCAGGCCGTTTTCACGCGCGGCGAACTTGAAACAGACACGCAGAACCCGGAAATTTCAGCAGGCGTCTTTGATCTCTTCAAGGTCTTTCAGAAAATTCTCGCGCGCCACAAAGAAGAAGTGTTGCTGGAGATCGAGCGCGACGAATTGACGATGGCGGAGATGCTGACGCGACTGCGCAACATGGTGATGTCGGCGGGCGAACTGAATCTACACACGTTCTTCGAGCGCGCCGCATCGCGCCGCGAACTCGTGCTCGCGTTTCTTTCAGTGCTTGAGCTTGTCCGCGCGACGGAAATACATTTGATCCAACACGAAACTTTCGGCGACATCATCGCACGCGTGTCGAACTAAAGAATCTGCAAAAGCGAATATGGAAATTACGGATCACAACGAAGAGATTATCGTCGCGGCGGAGAATCAAGCGTTTGATGCTGACGCCGTCGAACAGATTGACGTAGCCGACGACGAAACCGATCAATCTTTAGCAGAAGTCATCATACACGATGCCGACGCGGAAGATGCGCAGCAGCAATCTGCGGTTCAATCGAGCGCCGAATCTACGGGCGCAGATGTTTCCCTGAATGCCGAAGATGAAAACACGCCGCACAGCGTGCGCGGCATGGCAGAGATGATGGCGATTATCGAAGCCCTTATCTTCGTCGCCGAAGAACCATTGACCACCAAAGCGCTCGCCGACGTGTTAAAGGAAGATCGTGGCTGGATCGAAACGGCAATCGAAGAGTTGGCGAAGGAATTCAACGAACGCAACGGCGGCCTTTATTTACGCGAAGTCGCAGGCGGCTGGCAATTCGCCACGCGTGCCGAACACCATGAACACGTCCGCGCGTTTCTTAAAACAAGACCGAGCGCTAAACTCTCGCTCGCGTCGCTGGAAACGCTCGCCGTCATCGCGTATAAGCAACCGATCACCGTGCCGGAGATTCTCGACATACGCGGCGTGCAATCTCCTTCGGCGATCAAAACGCTTTTGGACAAACGCTTGATCGTCGCCAAAGGCCGCAAGGAAACCATCGGACGCCCGATGCTTTACGGAACATCGAAAGAGTTTCTACTGCAATTCGGCTTGAAAGATTTAACGGAGTTGCCGAGCATCGAAGACTTTGAAGATTTAGCGGGCGGCGGTGGAGTATAAAACTTCGCTTGCTTTAACTGAAATGAATTGCGCGTTGGCGAATTGAAATGGAAGAACGTCTACAAAAATTGATTGCGACTGCCGGACTCGCGTCGCGGCGTCATGCTGAAGAAATGATCGCGGCGGGCGAAGTAACCGTCAACGGTGAAGTCATTACGATGCCCGGCACGAAGGCCGATCCCGCGCGCGATCACATCAAAGTGCGCGGGCGTCTGATTAATCCGCTGCTCGAAACGCACGCGAAAATTTACGTGCTGCTCAACAAGCCGCGCGGTTATTTGACGAGCCTCGCAGACCCTGAGAAGCGCCCGCTTGTGAAAGAGCTTGTGCCGTCATCGCTCGGACGTTTGCATCCGATTGGCCGCCTTGATTTCAATACTGAAGGCTTGCTTATCCTGACGAATGATGGAGAACTGACAAACTTCATCACGGCGGCGCGCAACAACGTCGCGAAAGTTTACGAAGTGAAAGTTAAAGGCTTGCCGCCAGAGGATGCTATTGAGCGCTTGCGTCGCGGCATCACGCTCGACGACGGCGTGCGGACGGCGACGGCGGAGATTAAGCGGATTGATGAAACCGAATCGAACGCGTGGTTCGAGGTTATTCTGCACGAAGGACGCAATCAGCAGATCAGACGTATGTTCGACGCCATCGGCCATTCGGTTGTGAAACTGCGCCGCGTTCGCATAGGCCATCTGGCGGACGATCACATCGCGCCGAAACAGTGGCGATTTCTCACGGAAGCAGAAGTCGCGCGCTTCTTTCGCCCCCATCAAAAACCGAAGTCACCCGCGAAAAAGAAAACAGGCCGCGCCGGTTCGGGCGCAAGATAAGTTTACGGTACAATGAAAAGTGAAATAGCTTTCAGTTATGGTTTTCAGTTTTCAGCAGAAGATATAGCTTTTACTGAAAACTATTTCGTCCATCATTTATCACAGAGGCCGTACTATGCAGTTTGAGCTAAGCGAAGATCAGCAGCAGGTCAAGATGAGCGTGCGCGAGTTTGCCGAAGCGGAGATCGCGCCGCACGTTCAAGAGTGGGACGAGACGCAACACTTTCCCGTCGAGCTTGTGCCGAAGCTCGCCGAACTCGGATTAATGGGCGTGATCTTCCCGGAAGAATACGGCGGCGCAGGCATGGGCTACATCGAATACGCAACGATCATCGAAGAACTCTCGCGCGTTGATGGCTCGGTTGGTATTTCTATAGCGGCGCACAATTCGCTTTGCTCGAATCATATTTACATGTTCGGCACAGAAGAACAGAAGCGCAAATATCTTGTACCACTCGCGAAAGGCGAACACCTCGGCGCATGGGGCTTGACGGAAGCGAACGCCGGTTCCGACGCTTCCGGCACGCGTACAACTGCTGTGCGGCAAAACGGCGGGTGGATCGTGAACGGCTCGAAGAATTTTATCACGCACGCGATTCATGGCAATACGTGCGTCGCTGTCGCTTCAACGGATCGTTCAAAAGGCAACAAAGGCATTACCACGTTTATCTTCGAGAAGGGCATGAAGGGTTTTGCGTCCGCGAAGAAAGAGAACAAACTCGGTCTGCGCGCGTCGGAGACGGCGAGCGTCGTGTTTGAAGATTGCTATGTGCCGGACGAAAATCGTTTGGGCGAAGTAGGTGAAGGATTTATTCAGGCGATGCAAATCTTGGATGGCGGGCGCATTTCGATTGCGGCGCTTGCAGTCGGCATCGCGCAGGGCGCATACGAATCTGCGATCAGCTATGCGAAACAGCGCGAGCAATTCGGCAAGCCCATCGCGGAGTTTCAAGCGATTCAATTCAAGCTGGCGGACATGGCGACGCAAATCGAAGCCGCGCGCTTGTTGATGTACCGCGCCGCCTATCTCAAAGATCAAGGCAAGAAAGTAACACAGGAATCCGCGATGGCAAAGCTTTATGCTTCGGAGATGAGCGTGCGCGTTTGCGAAGAAGCGATTCAGATTCACGGCGGCTACGGTTACACGAAAGATTATCCGCCCGAAAAATACTGGCGCGACTCGAAGCTCTGCACTATCGGCGAAGGCACGAGCGAAATTCAGCGCATGGTCATCGCGCGCCAGCTACTCAAAGCATAAGCGTTTTTAGATGGGTTCAGTAACGATAACAGATAGTTTGATCGAGCGTATTGCGGCAGGCGACGCGCGGGCTGTGGCGCGTGCGATCTCAAAAGTCGAAGACGGCGCAGAGGATGCTGCCGAATTGATGAAAGAAGTATTTCCGCGCACGGGGCGCGGGCTTGTGATAGGGATTACAGGTAGTCCCGGTGCCGGTAAGTCTTCGCTTGTTGATAAGCTCGCGTTGCTTTACCGGCAGCGTGATGAGCGCGTTGGTATCATCGCCGTTGATCCGTCGAGTCCTTTTTCGGGCGGCGCGATTTTGGGCGACAGGATCAGAATGCAGACGCTCGGCCTTGATCCGGGAGTATTTATTCGTTCGATGGCGACGCGCGGCAATCTGGGCGGCCTCGCGCGTGCGACGGTTGACGCGGTGGCGATTCTTGATGCCGCCGGATACAACAAGATCATCGTCGAAACCGTCGGCGTCGGGCAGGATGAAGTGGAGATTGTTAAGGCTGCGGACGTTTCGGTGGTCGTGCTTGTGCCGGGCATGGGCGATGATGTGCAGGCAATTAAAGCGGGCATCATGGAGATAGGCGACGTGTTCGTCATCAACAAAGCGGATCGCGACGGTGTGTTGCGCACCGAAAAGGAACTCGAAGCCTTGCTTTCACTCGCGATGCGCCCGGATTTCTGGCAGTCGCCGATTATTAAAACCATTGCGACGGACAACAAAGGCATCGAAGACATGGCGGGCGCGATTGAAAGCTATCGTGTATTTCAGCAAAAAGATGATACGCACGCTCTTGAGCGACGGCAGCAAATCGCACGCTGGCGCATACTCGAACTCTTGCGCGAAAGACTTCTGGCGCGAACGCTAAGCGATGATTCTGCATCTCAAAAGCTTGACGCACTCGCCGTCGAAGTCGCCGCCAAACGCCGCGATCCGTATTCGGTCGTTGAAGAGATAATGGGAAATAATCAGTAACCAGTTTTTAGTTTTCGGTTTTCAGTTAAAAGCCGAAAGCTGCTGACTGGGTGCTGAAATGTTATCACTAATGCCATCTATGAAAGTTGAACATATCGGGATTGCGACGCGAGGTCTGGATGAAGCGCTTGGTTTCTGGCGCGATGCGCTCGGGCTTGAAGTTGCGGATGTCGAGGAAGTAACGGAGCAGGGCGTGCGTGTGGCAATGTTGCCCGTTGGTGAAACGCGCGTCGAATTGTTAGAGCCGACGCGGGATGATTCGCCGATTGCGAAGTTTTTAGAAAAACGCGGCGCAGGGATTCATCACATCGCAGTGCGCGTGGATGATATTCGTCGAACGCTCGAAAATCTGAAGCAAAGCGGCGCGCGCTTAATTGACGAAACGCCGCGAGTCGGTGCGGGAAATTGTCTCGTCGCTTTTGTTCATCCTTCGTCGGCAGGCGGTGTGCTAATCGAACTCGTCGAGCACACATCAGAGAATGCTACAAATTAAAGTTGATAAGATTGAAAGGACACATATATTTTGACTTCTACTAAGAGAGCCGGGATCGCCATTGGCGCGGCTATTATATTTGCGCTCGGATTGATCGGCTGGCAAACACAGATCAGGCACGTCGAGGCCGCAGGCTTAACCGCAGAAGACATGTCTCTGCTTGCTTCAGATCAACCGCGTCTTAGTGCGCAGCTTGCTTCGAGCGATGAAGCGCGCAAAGAGTTTGCCAAAAACATACGCGAATTGCTCGCCATCGCCGAAGAAGCAAAAGCGGCGGGCATTGCCGACAAACCAGATGTCAGAAATCAGCTTGAACTAATGCGCGCGCAGATCATCGCGCAGAGCTATGCGCAGCAACAACAAAAGGCAGGCAAAGCGACTTCAATCGATCAGCTTGTCGCTCCCCCAGAAGTTGATGCTTATCTCAAACAGCCCGGACAGGATGTAAAGTTCGATGACTTTCTGAAAAAAGTGCAGGCCGCGAACCCGCAAGTGCCGCAGAAAATCGAACCCGATCAACGTGAAGAGCTGAAAAAGGATTGGGCGCGTTTGCAGATCATCGAAAACAAAGGCGTCGCCGCAGGCCTCGACAAAGACCGCAAAACGCAGATACAGATTATGCTGCAACAATCGCGTGTGCTCGCCACAAAATATTTCAAAGATCAAATCGAACCTAAGATAAAAGCGACGGATAAGGAAATTGACGAATACGTTGCGAAGCATCCTGAATTCGATACGAAACAGGCGCGCGCCAAAGCTGAAGAAGTATTGAAACGCGCGCGCGCGGGCGAAGATTTTACGGCACTCGCCAAAGAGTTCTCAACCGATCCGGGCAGCAAAGACACAGGCGGCGACCTCGGCTATTTCGGACGCGGGCGCATGGTCAAAGAATTTGAGGAAACGGCCTTTTCATTAAAGCCCGGCGAGATCAGCGACATCGTTGAAACTCCATTCGGTTTTCACATCATCAAAGTGGAAGACCGCCGCACGCAAAACGGCGCGGACGGTAAACCGGAAGAACAGGTTCATGCACGCCACATTCTGATTGCAGCGGGCGGCGGGCCAGCCGCTAATCCGATGGCTCCGCCGCAATCGCCGCGTGAAAAAGCGCGCGCTGCAGTTGAAGAAGAAAAGGCGAAAAAGACTCTTGATGAGATTGTCTCGCGCTCGCACGTTACCGTCGCAGATAATTTCCAAGTCAACGTTCCGCCAACGCCACCAGTACAAGGTATGCCCGGAGCAGACGCACCGCCCGCGCCCGTTGGCCCTGCGCCTGCGACATCAGGCAGTAAGCCGAACAACGGCGTGCCGCCAACACCAAAGGCTAAACCATAAGCGATAAGCGTAACGGCTAGTTAGCGGGCGAAGTTTATGCGGCTCGGAGATTATCGCGTAGAGATTGTGCCTGACACGGAGTTTCGGCTGGATGGTGGCGCAATGTTCGGCGTCGTGCCGTTCACGCTCTGGTCAAAAGTCTGCCCGCCCGATGAAAAAAATCGCATCCGCATGAACATGAATTGTTTGTTCATCGAAACGAAGACGGAGCGCATTCTCATCGAAACGGGCATCGGCGAAAAATGGCCGCCGAAACTCGCGGACATCTATGGCATCAAGCGCGAAAAATCTCTGCCACATTCTTTGTCTGCGATTACGGGCGTGACTGCGGAAGAGATAACTATCGTCGTTAACACGCATCTGCATTTCGATCATGCGGGCGGCAACACGCGGTTTGACGAAGCGGGCAACGCTGTTCCGACTTTTCCGAACGCGCGTTATTTCATTTCAAGAGCCGAGTATGAACACGCGGAAGCGCCGCTTGAGCGTGATCGCGCGAGTTACATGCCGGAGAATTGGCGGCCTTTGAAAGAAAGCGGCCAACTTGAATTGAAAGATGCCGATTACGAGATTGCGCCGGGCGTGAGCATGGAAACCATCACCGGCCACAATCACTCTATGCAGTGTTTGCGGCTGAAGCGCGGCGGGAAAACTCTTTACAGTTTCGCCGACCTCGTGCCGATGCGCGCGCATGTGCCGTTCGCCTGGATCATGGGCTACGATCTTTATCCGGTCGAAACACTCGAAGGCAAAAAGCGTCTGCTGCCACAGGCCGCGCGCGAAAATTGGCTCTGCTATTTTTATCACGATCCAGACATGCCGCTCTGTCGCGTCGTCGAAGAAGACGGCAAACTGCGCGCCATCGGTTACGAAGACTCACAGGACGGATTTGTTCCCGGCGAATAAAAGCCAAATGAATTGAGGAGCCGGAAATCTTATGAGTGAAGAAGAGCGACAGCGTCAAATGGATTTTATCGTCGCACAGCAAGCGCAGTTTACTGTGAACATGGAGTTGATGCGCGAGCGTGTTGACGACTTACGCGAAGCGCAGGTGCGCACCGATGCAACGGTTGCGCAGCTAGCGCAGCAAGTTTCTTACATCGCAACCCAGCAAGCACACATCAACGAAGTCGTCGCCGTCATCGCCGATGCGCAGCAACATACAGATGAACGTTTAAGCGCGCTGATTGATATTGTCAACGAAGGCCGTAATGGAAAGCCCTAATATCTCGGCAGGAGAAAGACCGGAACAAATGGCGACAGCACAAATTGGCATTATCGGCGGCAGTGGGCTTTATCAAATGCCGGAGTTAAAGGACATCGAAGAGGTGCGCGTTGAAACGCCGTTCGGCGATCCATCAGATGCGTTTATTATCGGAACGCTTGACGGCGTGCGCGTTGCTTTCTTGCCGCGTCACGGGCGCGGGCATCGTTTGACACCAACGGAATTGCCGTTTCGTGCGAACATCTACGGCATGAAGTTGCTCGGCGTCGAACGGATTCTTTCGGCGTCGGCAGTCGGCTCTTTGCAGGAACAGTATGCGCCGCTCGACATCGTTATCCCGGATCAATTCTTTGACCGCACACGCGCGCGCGCGCACGAATCAACTTTCTTCGGCGAAGGCCTCGTCGCGCACGTCACTTTCGCGCATCCCGTGTGCGAAAGTTTAGGTGATGTGCTCGAAAAAGCTTGTCGCGCAACGGATGTCAAGGCGCATCGCGGCGGAACGTATCTGTGTATGGAAGGCCCCGCGTTTTCGACGAAAGCCGAATCAAATGTTTATCGCGCATGGGGCATGGACATAATCGGGATGACGAATTTGCAGGAAGCGAAACTCGCGCGCGAAGCGGAGATTTGCTACGCGACGCTCGCGCTCGTCACAGACTATGATTGCTGGCATGAAGCGCACGATGCGGTTTCGGTAGAGACGGTCATTGAATATCTCAACAAGAATGTGCGCAATGCGCAGCAGATTATCCGCGAAGCCGTCAAAGAATTAAGCGGCACAACAGAGCGCAAGTGCAAATGCAGCACGGCGCTCAAACATGCTTTCCTGACCGCGCCGGATTTGTGGCCTGCGGCGACAACGAAACGGCTCGACGCGATCATCAAAAAGTACGTCGCATAGCCTGTCTGACAAGACATTGAAGAGAACTCGTATAAGTTGTGAGGTAAGAAATGAAAAAGATTATTTCAACGATCTGCTTGCTCGCGCTATGCAGCGCGCTTGTTGTTCCCGCCGTTTTTGCGCAGGGCGCTGTCAAACAAGGGCCGGACGCTTCGACCGTGCGCGACCCGGAGCTTGAAAAAGATTCGTACCATAACCTTGAAGTCGCGCGCCATTATTTCAAAACGAGGAAAGCATATCGCGCCGCCATCGCACGCTGCGAAGAAATTATCGCGGGGCATCCCGGCTTTTCGCGCATTGATGAAGTGCTTTATATCGCAGGCGAAAGCAGTCTGCGGTTGGCTGATAATAAAGGTAAGCAAGCGGCCAAAACTTCGCCCGACAATCTACGCAAAGATGCGCGCGAATATCTTTCGCGTCTCGTTAAAGAATTTCCAGATAGCTCTTTCCGCGAACAGGCGCAGACAGATTTGCGCACGCTTGGCGGCGAAACGGCGACGAAAAAACAGTAGTGATAATCTATTTCATTCACGGGAGCAACTAAAAACATGTCCTTGCTTGTGGTTGGATCGGTGGCGTTCGATGCGGTGGAAACGCCGTTCGGCAAACGCGACAAAATGCTCGGCGGCGCGGCGACGCATTTTTCTTTGTCGGCCAGTTTTTATACGGATGTGCGTATTGTCGGTGTCGTCGGCGATGATTTCGGGCGCGAAGAAGATCAAGTATTCGCTGAACGCAACATAGACACGACTGATCTCGAACGCATTTCCGGCGGGCGCACTTTCTTCTGGCAAGGGCGTTACGATTACGATCTGAACACGGCGCACACGCTCGACACGCAATTGAATGTCTTCGCCGATTTCAAGCCGAAGCTATCCGACGCCGCTAAAAAATCACGCCTCGTTTTTTTGGCTAACATTCAACCCGATCTGCAACGCGAAGTGCGCGAGCAAGTAATGGGCGCGGAACTCGTCGGCCTTGACACGATGAATTTCTGGATCGAGAGTGCGCGCGAATCTCTCATTGAAACAATCAAAGGCGTTAACGTCGTCATTATCAATGATGCTGAAGCGCGCCATTTAACCGACGAGCCGAACTTGATTAAAGCCGCGCGCAAAATCCTTCAGTGGGGGCCGACGGCTTTGGTCGTCAAACGCGGCGAGTACGGCGCAGCGCTCTTTACCGGAAAATCTTATTTTGCGATTCCGGCTTATCCGCTCGAATCCGTGTTTGATCCGACGGGCGCGGGCGATACTTTCGCGGGCGGTTTCATGGGCTATCTCGCCAGCCAGCAAAAAATTGACGAAGCGGCGATGCGGCGCGCGATGATCTTCGGCTCCGTGATGGCTTCCTTTAACGTCGAAGAGTTCGGCACGGATCGCGTGCGCCGTCTCACACACGAAGAAATCAACGAGCGTTTCCGTGCCTTCAAACAAATGACGCATTTTGAGGAGATTCCATTTGACCGCGTAAAAGCGAGCGCGCCGTAACGGATTAGAAAGCAAAGCGAATTCGAGCGGGCGCGTGATTATCTCTATGAAGAGGCACGCGCCCGTTTCCGTTGCGCCGGGCGTAAGGTGCGCGCTAAACTACCAAGCGTTTTAATCATCTTAGTATGGCTGTAACTTTTGGAGAAAATATGTTCTGTCCTGTTTGCGAATCAGAGTATGAAAAAGGCATAACGCAATGTCCCGATGACGGCGCAGCGCTTGTCGAACGATTGACAGAAGAGAATTCGGCGCACGACCATAGCGAAGCGCGCTTAGTGCCGCTGCGCAACTTGGGTTCGCCCGCCGAAGCCGAAATGGTCAATGACATTTTCACGCAGAACAACATACGCTCCGTCGTGCAATCAAGCGGCCTCGACGCCTTCTCACCGCTTTTGTCCGCCACCTCGCCCGGCGCTGTCGTGCTCGTGGACGAACGGGATTTTGATCGCGCGCAGGAACTCTACAAAGCCTTCTTCGGCAACGACTCAACACCTCTCACCGGCACAACGCTGGAAGAAGACGCAGAATAAAAGTTGCGCTTCTATCTGTTGCTAAGAGGGATGTATTTACGAAGAACGGTAGATTTGTTTGGCGGGCTGCCTTGATTGGACTTCTTCTTATCTTGCCACAGGTATTATCAATTGCGGCACAGGAGAAATCAGACGCGAGATTTTATCAACAAGGTGTCGCTTTGTTTGCTGCGGAAAAATATAAAGAAGCGGCTGATTCCGATGGGTTGCTCAAACAGGATTCAGTATCAAGTGGATTTTTGATGAGATAGTTCAAACTCTTGACAGGATGATGCTTAGAGGGTAGATTGAGCGCCCATAGCGTAACAGGGTCGGAAGCGGACGTTTTACTTTTCCGGTCATTATCATATTTAGGCTGCATAACAATAGCAGATATTCTATATTCTAATCTTTTGAACACGTGTGCATCCTCTTGTACATAAATAAGGAGGGCGTATGATCCCATTAATTCGCCACAGACTCTTCATCGCGGCCAAATTCAGTTGATTGCACCCGATTGAAACTTGATGCAACAAATATCAATCAAAGACATCGCACGTGCGGCCAACGTCTCACATCCGACCGTCTCAAGGGCGTTGAGTCACAGCCCGCTTGTTAAAGGTGAAACCGCCGAGCGCATTCGCCAAATAGCCGCGAGCCTTGGCTATCGTCCGAGCGCCATTGCCCGCAGCCTCGCAACTAAAAAAACGAGAACCATCGGCGTGGTCGTGACGACTATCGCCGACCCGTTCATCGCAGATGTCGTCAGCGGCATTGAAGAGATGGCCAACGATCATGGCTATTCAGTCTTTCTGGCAAACTCCAATGCCAACCCGGATCGTGAAGTCAAAGTTGTGCATTCGTTTCACGAGCGGCGTGTGGACGGAATCGTTGTCACTGCATCGCGCGTCGGTGCGCTTTATGTGCCGCTGCTGAGCGGGTTGAAAGTTCCGATTGTGCTCATTAATAACCAGCACCCGGATGAGCCGGACGAGTTCATCTACTCGGTGATGATTGACAATATCAAAGCCAGCACGCAGGTGATGAAACATTTGATCGGTCTCGGTCACAAACGGATTGCTTACATCGGTGACCAAGCCGGTTTTCAGTCCGATACTGAACGCTTTGCAGGCTATCGGCAGGCGTTGGCCTTCGCGGATTATCCGTTTCTGCCGGAACTAATTGTTCACGGCGACGGTAAGCCGGAGGGAGGCAGGCAAGCGATGGAAAAGCTGTTATCGCTGCCTACGCCCCCGACAGCCGTTTTTTGCTATAACGATATGTCTGCGTTGGGAGCTTTACGCGCGATTCATCAGCATGGGATCAAGGTTCCCGACGACATCTCGATTGTCGGATTCGATGATCTTGCCATTGCTTCTTACACCTCTCCGTTGCTCACGACAGTCGGGCAACCGAAACAGCAAATGGGACGCATGGCGATGGAAACGATGCTCAAAATCTTGTCGGGCGTTGACGCTAAAACCAACATCAAGGTGAGCGGGGAATTAATCATACGCGAATCAACGGCTTCGCCGAAATCCTTATGACGCATGAGGAATCATTAATGTCACACCAGACGAAAGATTTACTTATCAAATCAAATTCCCCGTCGGCTTCTTCTGGAGAAACGATGGTCGTGACGCCGGAGTCTGCGGGGTTTGAATATTTGACGCTTCGCGTGCGGAAGATGTTGCGCGGGGAGAAGTTTTCGAGTGAGACGGGCGCGTGTGAATTAGGATTGGTCATCTTGGGCGGACGCTGTGCGGTGGAATCAACCGCCGGTTCATGGCTTGCGTTGGGCAGTCGTGCACACGTGTTCGATGGAATGCCGACCGCGCTCTATTTGCCGATTGAGACAGAGTTCATCGTCACGGCTGAAACGGATTGCGAAATCGCTTCCTGTTTCTCGCGCGCCGAAGAAACATACCCGGCGCATCTCATCACGCCGGATGAAGTCGAGATAGAAGTGCGTGGCGGCGCGAACGCCACACGTCAGATTAATCACATCATCAAGCCGGACTTTCCCGCGCACAGGCTGCTCCTCGTCGAGGTCTATACGCCGAGCGGAAATTGGTCTAGCTATCCGCCGCACAAACACGATGTACACAATCCGCCGTATGAAGTGGATTTGGAAGAAATCTATTACTACAAAGTTGACCAGCCCGCAGGGTATGCGATTCAGCGAGTCTATACGTCGGACAAACGCATAGATCAGACGCTCACCGTGCGCGATGGTGAGTTGGTGCTGATCCCCGAAGGCTACCATCCGGTTGTCGCGGCGCACGGTTACAACGTTTATTACCTCAACGCGCTGGCGGGCAGCGCACATTCGATGGCCGCTTCAGACGATCCCGCATACGCATGGGTGCGCGGGTCTTGGACTGAGCAAGACCCACGCGTACCGCTCGTGACAGCAGGCGGCAAAGAGAGATGATGACTGAGCGAAAGTTCGACATACTGACGATGGGGCGCAGCTCGATTGATCTTTACGCGAACGACATCGGCGCGCCTTTTCACGAGATCAAGAACTTCGCCGCCTACGTCGGCGGTTGCCCGACCAACATTAGCGTCGGCACACGCCGTTTGAACTTACGCGCGGCACTTCTGACCGCCGTCGGCAATGATCCGGTGGGAGATTTCGTGCTTCACTTCCTTGAGCGCGAGGGTGTTGCAACCAACTTTATTCCGCGCAAAGCGGGACGGCGCACAAGCGCAGTGATCTTGGGCATCGAGCCGCCCGACAAATTTCCGCTGGTCTTTTATCGCGACAACTGCGCCGATATTGAGTTAACCATTGACGACGTTCTCGCCGCGCCCATTCCAGAGAGTCGCGTGCTCTTGATTACGGGCACAGGGCTAAGCCGCGAGCCGAGCCGCAGTGCCACCGTCTTCGCTGCGGAACGGGCACGCGCCTGCGGCACTAAGGTCATTCTCGATCTTGATTTTCGTCCAGACCAGTGGCACGACACGCGCGCCTTCGGTGTGATTGTGCGTTCGATTCTACATTTGATTGACTTGGTAATCGGCACGGCGGACGAGGTGAAGGCTGGCGCGCTCCTTGAAGGCGTCTCTGTCTCCGTCGAACATTCGCAAGTTTCGGGAGCGCGCGTGAGCGGCGACGTGTTAAAGGCAGTGGAAATGATTCTCAAGGCAGGCACGGAAGCTCTGGCGCTCAAGCGCGGCGGAGAGGGAACGACTGTTTACTTGAACGGTGGCGAAAGAATCGAGGCCGCAACATTTCCCGTCGAAGTGCAAAACGTACTTGGCGCGGGTGACGCCTTTGCGAGCGGTTTTCTTTACGGCTATCTCAAAGGTTGGGACTGGTATCGCTCGGCGCGTATGGGCAATGCCTGCGGCGCGATTGTCGTCACGCGTCACGGCTGCGCCAATTTCATGCCCTACGAACAGGAAGCCCTGACCTTCATCGAACAGCGCGGGGGCTTTTAGCGAGACCGCGCACGATCCATCGAAGCCAATGGGCGATCACGAAGCAAGCAATGAAATCTGAAGGATTAACGACAGCCCAGGCGCTCATCAAGTTTCTGAAGAATCAATATGTCGAGCGCGACGGGAAAGAGCAGCCTTTCTTTGCTGGTGTCTGGGGTATCTTCGGACACGGCAACGTGGCGGGCGTCGGCCAAGCATTGCAGCAAGCGCCTGACTTTCGTTATTACCTCGCACGCAACGAGCAGGCGATGGTACACACGGCGACGGCTTATGCCAAGATGAGCAACCGGCTGCGCGCATTTGCTTGCACGTCTTCAGTCGGGCCGGGAGCGACGAACATGATTACGGGCGCGGCGACGGCAACGATCAATCGCCTCCCGGTGCTGCTGCTGCCCGGCGACATCTTCGCCCGCCGCAACGTCGCCCCCGTGCTGCAACAACTGGAATCGGGATATACGCAGGATATTTCGGTCAACGATGCTTTCAAACCCGTCTCGCGCTACTGGGATCGCATCAACCGCCCCGACCAACTGCCCTACGCCTTGATGGAAACAATGCGCGTGTTGACCTCGCCCGCCGACACCGGCGCGGTGACGCTCGCGCTCCCGCAGGACGTGCAGGCGGAAGCGTGGGATTACCCTGTAGAACTTTTCGAGAAGCGGGTCTGGCACATCTCAAGACCGCTGGCTGACCGGACGCTTCTCGCACGCGCCGTCGAATGGATTCGCGCGTCGCAAAAGCCTTTCATCATCGCGGGCGGCGGCGTCATCTATAGCGAAGCGTGTGCGGCGTTGGCACGCTTCGTCGAACAGACGGGCATCCCAATCGGCGAGACGATGGCGGGCAAGGGCGCGCTTCCTTGGGAACATCCGCAGAATCTGGAAGCCGTCGGCGTGACCGGCACTCCCGGCGCGAATATCCTCGCGCGTGAAGCAGACCTCGTGATCGCCGTCGGCACACGCCTCTCGGATTTTACGACCGCATCCAAAACCGCTTTTCAGAACGCGGACGTTCGTTTCATCAACATCAACATCGCCGAGTTCGACGCACACAAACACGCCGCGTTGCCGCTCGCCGCCGACGCACGCGCCACGCTTGATGAACTTCGAGAGATATTAGGTGGCTACGCAGTCACTGACGAGTACGCATCACGCATCGTCTCTTTCAAAGGCGAGTGGAAGGTAGAAGTCGAACGCTTATTCAATCGCCAACACGCGCCAATCAGCCAGAGCGAAGTCATTGGGATCGTTAACAATTTTTCCAGATCGCAGGATGTCGTGGTCTGCGCCGCCGGTAGTCTTCCGGCAGATTTGCATAAGCTCTGGCGCACGCGCGACCCGAAAGGCTATCACCTCGAATACGGCTACTCCTGCATGGGCTACGAAATAGCGGGCGGGCTTGGCGTAAAGATGGCCGATCCTTCGCGCGAAGTGTATGTGATGGTCGGCGACGGCTCTTACCTGATGATGTCGAACGAGATCGTCACTGCGCTTCAGGAGGGCTGCAAGATAAATATCATCCTGCTGAATAATTATGGTTTCAGCAGCATCGGCGGACTGTCGCAGGCGTTGGGTTCGGGCGGCTTCGGCACAGATTACAGAGCGCGCAGCAGCGAGAGCGGCCAACTGGATGGTGCGCGGTTGGAAATTGACTTTGCCGCCAATGCCGCGAGTCTGGGAGCGCATGTGATTCGCGCCACGACGCGCGACGAGCTACAGCGTGCGCTCGAAGAAGCCCGCCGTGCGGAACGGACTACCGTCATCGTGATCGAAGTTGATAAAGAGGTGCGCGTGCCCGGTTACGAGTCTTGGTGGGATGTGCCTGTGGCCGAAGTCTCGGAGATCGAATCGGTCAAGCGGGCGCGTGAAGGTTATGACGAGGCGGTGAAGCGCGAGCGAAACTTTTTCTAAGAAGCTGTTTGAAAATTCCTTTTGAGCCGCGAAGCGGCGACGAGAAAGTAGCCGAGCGTGAAACGTCCGGTTTGGTTGAATCGAATGTTTCCGCGCTGAAGGCGCGCCAAGCTGTCTTGGCGCATCTGCAATGCGCGATGTCCTTCCACCATCTTCCAGAGGTTTCACCTCTGGCTACTTTCCTGATGCGCTTTCAGCGCAATTCTCGGAATTTTCAAACAGCTTTTAAGTGATGCTCAATCGCCCTACAAGTTTTTCCTATCGTGAACCTGCTTGGATTGAAGGAGGAAATAGTTATGACGACGAATAATCGCTTGCCTAATTATATTAATGGACGGTGGCAGGATTCTACCGCCAAAGAGTTTGCGGACGTGATGAATCCGGCGACCGGCGAGACGCTGGCACAAGTTCCGCTCGACGGCGAGGCGGACGTGACGGCGGCCATCGAATCAGCCGCCGCCGCTTTTCCCGAATGGCGTCGCACGCCGCCGGAAGAGCGCATTCAATATCTTTTCAAGCTCAAGCAACTCCTTGAAGATCACATTGAGGAACTGGCGAAGCTCACCACAATGGAGAACGGTAAAACGCTCGTTGAATCGCGTGCGGAGTTGCGGCGGGCAATTGAAAACGTCGAAGTGGCGTGCGGCATCCCGACGCTGATGCAGGGCTACAACCTAGAAGATGTCGCCAGAGGCATTGACGAGATGATGATTCGTCAGCCTCTCGGCGTGGTGGCCGCCATCATGCCGTTCAACTTTCCCGTGATGGTTCCGTTCTGGTTCATCCCCTACGGCATCGCCTGCGGCAACACATTCATAGTGAAGCCTTCAGAAAAAGTGCCGCTGACGATGCATCGCTTGTTCGAGTTGATTGAGCAATTGGGATTGCCGCCCGGTGTAATGAGTCTGGTGAACGGCGCGAAGCCTGTGGTTGATGTGCTGCTCGATCATCCGAAGGTGCGCGCCATTAGTTTCGTCGGCTCGACGCCGGTTGCAAAATATATCTACACGCGCGGCTCGGCCAGCGGCAAGCGTGTGCAGTGTCAGGGCGGGGCGAAGAATCACGTCGTCATCCTTCCCGATGCAGATATGGAAACGACGACGCAGATCGTGAGCGATAGCGCGTTCGGCTGCGCCGGTCAGCGTTGTCTGGCCGTCTCCGTCGCGATCACGGTCGGCGAGGCGCAGCACACATTCAGGGACGCGATTGCGGCGAGCGCGGAATCAATCGCAGTCGGCTACGGCCTTGAAGAATCGAGCCAGATGGGGCCGGTCATCACACGCGAAAGTAAAACACGCATTGAAGAATTGATTGCGCGAGGAAAGAGCGAAGGGGCAAACGTGCTGCTTGATGGTCGCGGCGCGAAGGTTGCGAACCACGAGCAAGGTAATTTTATCAAGCCGACGGTGCTGGAAAATGTGCCTGCGGGCGGCGAACTGTCGAAGACTGAAATCTTCGGCCCCGTGCTCAGCCTCGTCCACGCCGACACAGTGGACGAAGCACTCGATATTCTGTCCAAAAGTCTCTACGGCAATGCGGCTTCGATCTTCACGACGAGCGGCGCGGCGGCGCGCAAATTCCGCTACGAAGTGGAGGCGGGCAATGTCGGCATCAACATCGGCGTCGCCGCGCCGATGGCCTACTTTCCCTTCAGCGGTTGGAAGGACAGCTTTCTGGGCGTGATGCACAGTCAGGGACGCGATGCCATCGAGTTCTACACAGAGAAGAAAGTCGTGATCGAGAGATGGCCGAAGCAGTGGTCGCGCAAGTTTTAATCTGCGCGGCAATAGTGAGCGAGTCTTGATTGCGCGAGTCAGGTCAAACCCTATGACAGATGCTCCCGTTCTGGAAATGCGTCATATCAGGAAGACGTTTCCCGGCGTCGTGGCTTTGGACGATGTTGGTTTCGAGCTGCGGCGGGGCGAAGTTCATATCCTCATCGGCGAGAACGGCGCGGGCAAATCCACGCTGATGAAAATTCTGAGCGGAGCCTATCAGAAGAGCGCGGGTGAAATCACACTCGACGGCGCAAACGTGGAGATAAAAAATCCCAAGCACGCGCAAGACTTAGGCATTGGCATTATCTATCAGGAATTTAATCTCATCCCGCATTTGTCGGTCGGGGAAAATATTTTACTAGGGCGCGAGCCTAAGCGTTTACCGGGAATGATAGACCAGCGCGCAATCTTTCAAGAGGCGGGGCGCGTCTTAAAAAGCTTGGGCGTCACCCTTGATCCTCGCAGGTTAGTCAAAGAGCTGAAGGTAGCCGATCAGCAGATGGTCGAAGTGGCGAAGGCGCTTTCGCTCGACGCCAGAATCCTGATTATGGACGAGCCGACTGCCGCCCTCACCGAGCATGAGATCAAAGAACTCTTCGCCACCATCCGCAGGCTCAAAGAGACAGGCGTCGCCATCGTTTACATCTCGCACCGCATGGAGGAGCTGTTTGAAATCGGCGACCGTGTCACGGTCTTGCGCGACGGGCGTTCAGTCGGCACTTACGATGTGCGCGGAATGAGCAAGACCGAACTAATCCGCCTGATGGTCAATCGTGAACTGACGGACTTGTTTCCGAAAGAGCGAGCGACGAGAGGCGAAGAGATATTGCGTGTCGAAGGGTTAAGCACGAAGGGCGGTTTGAAAGATATTAGCTTCGCGCTTCACAAGGGAGAAGTCTTAGGCATCGCCGGACTCTTGGGCGCGGGGCGGACGGAGTTAGCGCGCGCCATCTTCGGTCTCGATAAAATTCTTTCGGGAACTATCTACATCAACGGCGCACCGCAGCGAATCAACTCGCCGCGCACGGCGATCAACTCCGGCATAGGGTTTCTCACGGAAGATAGAAAGTCTCAAGGTCTGGTCTTGCCGCTCTCGGTCAAAGAGAATCTCTGCCTTGCAAGTGTGGACAAGTTTTCGAGTTGGGGCATGATGGACTCTAGTGAAGAGCAGCGTGTGTCCGGCCAGTATGTGAAAGACTTGCGGATCAGGACGCCGGGACTCGATCAGAAAGTGGTTTTTTTAAGCGGCGGCAATCAGCAGAAAGTGGTCTTGAGCAAGTGGCTCTGTTGCGAGTCCGAAGTGTTCATTTTCGACGAGCCGACGCGCGGCGTTGACGTGGGCGCGAAAACCGAAATCTATCAGTTGATGAACCGGCTCACCGCAAACGGCGTCGCCATTATCATGATCTCGTCGGAATTGCTTGAGGTGTTAGGCATGAGCGACCGCATTCTGGTCATGCGCGCGGGTAGAATTACGGGTGAGTTTAACGCCGCCGAAGCCACACAGGAAAGAATCTTACAATGCGCTCTGGAGGAATAGCTCTGCGACAGAATTTTCTTTCGCACTACGGACGACAGCTCGGCACTTTGTCGGGGCTGCTGGGTCTTGTCATTGTGCTGTGGGCTTTGACGCCCCATTTCTTAACCGTCTCGAATCTTCTGAATGTTGCGGAGCAGGCCACCATCATCGCCATTGTTGCGGTCGGCATGACGTTCGTCATCATCACCGCCGGGATTGATTTGTCGGTCGGCTCGGTGCTCGCCTTCGCCGGTGTGGTGATGGCGAGTGTGCTTCATCGCGGCCTTCCGCTTCCGGCGGCGTTGATGATTGGCTTAGGTGTGGGACTCTTCTGCGGGATTGTGAACGGACTGCTAATCACCATCGGGCGGCTTCCTCCGTTCATCGCCACGCTGGGCATGATGAGCGTCGCTCGCGGCAGTGCCTTGATGTTTACGGAAGGAAGACCGATCTCAGGTTTCAACGAAAATTTTCGCTCACTCGCCACCGGAGAGATACTGCGTGTCCCGACGCCTGTGGTCATCATGGTCGTCGTCTACGCCATCGCTTATTTTGTTTTAAGGCGCACCAAGTTGGGTCGCTACACCTACGCCATCGGAGGCAATGAAGAGGCCGCGCTGCTGTCCGGCATCAACGTCAAGTTATACAAGACGCTTGTTTATGGTCTGGCCGGAATGCTCAGTGGATTGGCGGCCATTCTGCTGACGGCGCGCCTGAATTCGGCGCAACCAATCGCCGGGATGAATTACGAGTTGGACGCGATTGCCGCGACCGTCATCGGTGGCACAAGTTTGCTGGGCGGAGAAGGAACTGTCGTCGGGACTTTGATCGGCGCATTGATTATGGCAGTCCTGCGAAACGGCCTTAATCTCTTAAGCGTCTCATCTTTTTTTCAACAAGTCGTGATTGGTTCGGTCATCATCGTCGCCGTGCTGATTGATATGGGACTAAAGAGGCGAGGGAAATAGCACGCAAGAAGAAACGTCCATGAAGGAGAAAAGTTTAATGAAGAAAAATCTAATTCTTATTCTGCTGGGAATACTGTCAATCACTTTCATAAGTTGTCAGCGCGGCGGCGATCAGACGGGCAGCGGCGGCGCGCCGAGAATCGCGCTCGTGATGAAGACCGCAAACAACCCTTTCTTTATCGAGATGCAAAAGGGAGCCGAAGATGCGGCTAAAAAGTTGGGCGTTAATCTGGTCGTGCAGGCGGCGGAGCGCGAGGTTGATGTCGAGAAGCAGATGCAGATCGTCGAGAACTTGATTCAAACCAAAGTCGCGGCGTTATGCGTCACGCCGAGCGGCTCGCGCGAGATCGTTCCCGCCATTGACAAGGCCAACCGCGCAGGCATTCCCGTGCTGGTGATAGATACGCGCGTGGACGCCAAAGCTTTGAGCGAATCAAAAGGGAAGATTGCGACCTTCATCGGCTCGGACAACTACGAAGGCGGCAAACTCGCAGGCGAGTTCATCGCAAAACAATTGAATGGCAAAGGAAAGGTGGCGGTACTCGAAGGCATTCCCGGCCATGAGACGGGCGACTCCAGATTGAGAGGCTTCCGTGATGCTATCAAGTCAACGCCGGGCATTGAGGTTGTCGCCTCGCAGACGGCGAACTGGGAAAGAGATCAGGGCTTCAACGTTTTTCAGAACATCCTTCAATCGCACCCGGACGTGCAGGCTGTGTTCGCTTGTAGTGACTTAATGGCGTTGGGAGCCGTCGAAGCGATTGCCGCCGCGAAAAAGACAGGGCAGATTATTGTCGTCGGCTTTGACGCTTCAGCAGAAGCACGCGAGGCCATCGGGCGCGCCACGATGGACGCCACCGTCGCGCAGTCTCCGGCCACGATGGGCGCGCAGGCAATAGAGAACGCTTACCGTTTGATTAAAGGTGAGCAGATCAAAGATGAGATCGTTGTCCCCATTAAACTCATCACGAAAGAGAATGCAGATTCGACAGACGCAAAATAATAGCGATTAGCAGGAGCTAAGAACAGATGAATAAGAGACTAGGCATTGGCGTGATCGGATTGGGGCGACTGGGCAGCACGTATGCCAGATATTTTAAGGGGCGCATTGACGGCGCGAACTTAGTGGCTGTGTCCGACGTAAATGAAGAGGCCGTCGCGTCGGTGGGTGCGGAGTTAGACATCTCCAAACAGTACAACCGCTATCAGGATTTGATCGCCGATAAGGAAGTCGGGGGCGTCGTCATTGTCAGTCCCACCGATACGCATAAGGAGATTGTGATAGAAGCAGCGAAACACGGTAAAGCGATTTTTTGTGAGAAGCCTTTATCAATCTCGCTGGAGGAAGCGCGCGCGATGCAAGGCGTTGTCGAAAAGGCGGGCGTGTTCTTTCAAATGGGTTTTATGCGGCGGTTCGATAAGGGTTATGTGGCGGCCAAGCGCAAGATAGAGGATGGCGTGATCGGCACGCCGGTAGTCTTCAAATCCTCGTCGCGCGATCCCTCCCGCCCGAGCCTTGAATACCTTGACCCGAAACACAGCGGCGGCCTTTTCGTTGACTGCGGCATACATGATCTAGACCTCGCGCGTTGGTACATGGGCGAGATAGCGAGCGTGTACAGCATCGGCGGGACGCTCGCCTACCCGGAGATGAAAGAGATCGGCGACATTGATAACGCCGTCACGAGTCTCTATTTCCAGAGCGGCGCGCTGGGCACAATTGACCTAAGTCGAAACGGAGTTTATGGCTACGACATACGCACCGAAATCCTCGGCACAAAGGGCACGCTCAAAATCGGTTACTTGCGCGAAACTCCGATTCTGGTGATGACCAAAGACGGCATCACGCACGACACCGTGCCTTACTTCACAGAGCGTTTTGAACAATCATACATCACGCAACTTCAAGGCTTCGTGGAAAATGTTTCGCAAGGCAAACTGCCTGCCGTCTCATGCGCCGACGGTGTCGCAGCATTACAGGCAAGCGTGGCTGCCACACTATCGTTCAAGGAAAACCGCCCCGTGAAACTACAGGGCGACGAGTTCTTTTAAGCCCGCGCCGGATTAGGAGATGAAGATGAATATTAAGGTCGGGAATGCGCCGGTTAGCTGGGGCATCATGGAAGTTGCTGGCTGGGGCGAACAGATACCTTACCGTAAAGTGCTTGATGAAATAGCCGAAGCAGGCTACACCGGCACGGAACTGGGGCCTTACGGTTACTTACCGACAGAGCCAAACGAATTGACGCCGGAATTATCAGCGCGCGGGCTGCAACTTGTCGCCAGCTTCGTGCCCATTCCACTGGCTCACCCGGAACGCCACGAGGCGGGTTATCAGGAAGCGATGAAGGCTGCTCAATTGCTGGCGCAATCCGGCGCGCGTCTGATCGTCTTGTCTGATGAGATGAGCGAAGCGCGCATGGCTGTGTCGGGTCGTGTTGACGAATCGCGCGATGGGATGAGTGGCGCGCAATGGGACGGCGCGGCGCAAATACTTACGCGAGTTGGCGAGGCTTGCCGCGAGTTGGGACTAGCCGCAGTCTTTCATCACCATGCCGGTTCATTCATCGAAACGCCGCAAGAGATCGCGCATCTGTGCGAGCTTACAGATTCTGACCTGCTCGGCCTTTGTCTCGACACAGGCCACTATTTATTCGGTGGCGGCGACCCCGTAGACGCGGTGCGCTTGTACGGCGCACGCATACGCCATCTTCATCTGAAAGATGTGCAACTTTCGGTCTTAGAAGCCGCGCGACGAGATGGCGTTGGCTATCTTGAAGCAGTGCGACGCGGCGTCTTCTGCGCACTCGGTGAGGGCGCGGTTAATCTCAAAAAAGTCATAGGGGACATGGCTGCTTCCGGTTACTCTGGCTGGGCTATCGTCGAGCAAGACGTAGACACTCGCAACGCAAATGTGAAGCCTTTTGAGAGCGCGGTACGCAGCCGACAGTATCTCCGAAACATGATCGGGATTTAATTTTGATACGAACGCGAGGTTGTTAAGATGCAACCGGAGTAGAAGCTGCAACGGTGATGAATAATCGTCTCTTATCGCGTTTACAAACAGTAATGCGCGCATTGCTCGTCATCGCGCTCATGCTTGGTCAAGCGCTACCCACATTTACGCAAACGGCGAATCGCGCCCGACCACTGATTGCTGACGCGGATCCCTTCGTCGGCACGGAGAACGGCGGCAACATTGCACCGGGCGCACAAATCCCTTTCGGCTTCGTACACATTAGCCCGGATACAGAGAAGCCGACGACTGCCGGGTACAATCCCTACGAAAACATTCTGGGCTTTAGCCAGACGCACGTCAGCGGCACAGGCGGCGCAAGTAAGTACGGAAACTTTCTCACAACGCCGCTCGTGGGCAAGTTACGTGTTAGTAATCTCGGTTCGCCCGGGAGAGAAGAAGCGGCATCTCCCGGCTATTACACCGTTCGCCTCATGCGCTCCAATGTGAAGGCCGAGTTGACAGCGACGCGCTTCGTCGCGATGCACCGCTACAGTTATCCGCTATCAAAACTATCTCACCTGTTGATTGATGCCAGCTCTGTTGTCCAGCCGGAGACCGGAGGCAGCGCCATCAAAAACCCGCGCCCGGTTGATTGTCACGTGCGCGTCATCGCCCCGAATCGCATAGAGGGCAGCGGCAATTTCATCGGCGGCTGGAATCAATCGCCTTATACTCTTCACTTCTCCGCCGAGTTTGATCGCCCGTTCACAGCCTTCGGCACATGGAGGGATAATCGTATTGAAGAAGGCACGGCGGCGGCTTCCAACGAGGGACGTGTCGGCGCTTACGCTACCTTCGATACGACGCTCAATCAAACTGTACAGATGAAAATCGGCGTTTCCTTCACCAGCCCGGAGAAGGCGCGCGCCAATCTCTCGCAAGAGATTCCCGGTTGGAATTTCGACGCGGTGCGCCGACAGGCTGAAGCCGCATGGGAGAGCGTGCTCGGACAAATTAAGATTGACGGCGGCACAGAAGAGCAACGCAAGATTTTTTACACAGCCCTTTATCACTCACACTATATGCCGCACGACCTCACGGGCGAGAACGTCTGGTGGGATTCGGGCGAGCCGCACTACGAAGATTTTTATGCCATTTGGGACACTTTCCGCACGCACTTCCCGCTCCTTACTTTGATTCAACCCGAACGCGAGCGCGACATGGTGCGTTCGCTTATTGACACCTATGTGCATACAGGCTGGATGCCCGATTCGCGCATCGCCGGAGCTAACGGCATGACGCAGGGCGGCTCGAACGGTGATGTCGTGGTGGCGGATGCGCTGGCGAAAGGCGTGACGGGAATTGACTATCGAAAAGCTTACGCGGCGATGGTCAAGAACGCGGAAGTTGATAGCCCGCGTCCGCTTTACGAAGGACGCGCGCTCTCCGAATACAAGCAACTCGGTTACGTGAGCATGAATTACCCGCGCTCGGCTTCGCGCACAATGGAATACGCCTACGACGATTTTTGTATCGCTCAAGTGGCGCAAGCTCTCGGTCACACAGCCGACAGTCAAAAGTATTTTGAACGATCCAAGAACTGGATGAACGTGTGGAGCGATGAAACGCGCTCAACCCGTCCGCGCTACGCCGACGGACGCTGGCTCACGCCGTTTGCGGCGGCGCATTTTTATCCTGATAAAGATTACAGCTACTGGGATGCGCCGTTCTACGAAGGCAGCGGCTACATCTACGGAACGTATGTTCCACACGACGCGCAAGGATTAATTAACAGGCTCGGTGGCGACGATTCGTTTATCGCGTGGCTCGATGCGTTCTTCGCCAATTCTCCGACACGCGATCCGGCTTTCAACAACGCGCTCTATAATCACAACAACGAGCCGGACTTCCTCGCCGCATTTCTATACATTCATGCGAATCGCCCCGACCGCACACAGGAACGCGTGCGGCGCATTCTTGCTACTGAATACACAACCGGGCGGGGTGGGTTGCCCGGCAATGACGACAGCGGCGCGATGTCATCGTGGTATGTGTGGGCAGCCATCGGACTCTATCCGAATGCCGGACAGCCCTTTTACTATATTTGCAGTCCGCTGTTTCAACGCGCAACAATCAACCTCGGCGGCGGGCGCACCTTCATCATCGAAGCGCCCGAAACTTCAGAAACAAACTTGTATGTGCAATCGGCGACACTCAACGGACGCGCGCTTGAGCGAGCATGGCTAAAACATGAAGAGATCGCGCGCGGCGGGCGGCTTGTGCTTCATATGGGCGTGCAGCCCTCTACGTGGGGACGCAACAACAGGCCGCCTTCAATGTCATCGCCGGAGAAGATAAATGCGAAGTAGGCGTTAGCCATGATGTCGGCAACGACAAGGCAGCTTCGCTGGAGCTACCCAACAATAAGAATGCGCGTTTCGTGAGCTAAGAACGGCGCACAGGAGAGGGAGGAGAGCTATGCCGACAACACGCTTAATCATCTTCGCTCTGATCTGTTGTGTTCTTGGAGCGACAGTGCCGCGCGTTGCAATTGGCGTTCGTCATTCAAAGAACGTACAGACCCGAACGGTTGAGCGGCTCATTCACGTTAATCCGCCGGGCGCGAATGATAGTCGTTACGCTTATGTCCCTTTTGACGTGCCGCCGGGCGCCGTCCGCGTCAGCATTAGTTACCAGTATGATCACGCTCAGGGAGCAAACACGATTGACATCGGGCTGTTCGACGCGCGCTCGACCGGCTCCGACACTGATCCGCGCGGCTTTCGTGGATGGAGCGGCGGGCGTCGCAACGAGTTCTTTGTTTCCCGCGATGAGGCGACGCCCGGTTATCTGCCGGATGCGATGCCCGCCGGAACATGGCGCATCATTCTGGGGCTGTATAAGATTGCGCCAACGGGCGTTGATGTTTCCTTCAAAATCGGAATTGAGATGGATGAAAATAAATCATCGAGTCCTACTCCTGCGCCGCGCCCAACTACTATTTCATCTACTAGCACACCGGTAACAATATCCGCTGCGGAGAGCGGCACGCGACGAACATCCGCTCTCCCGCAAAAAATCGCCGGACGCGGTTCGCGTTGGTGGCGCGGCGATCTACATATGCACACCGTCCACAGTGACGGCGACTGGACTATCCCGGAGCTAATCAACAGTGCGCTCAACGTCGGTTTAGATTTCATCTCTATCACGGATCACAATACGGCGAGCCACCACGCGGAAATTGATCGCTTACGCAATGCTTCAACGCAATTGCTGGTGCTGCGCGGCGAGGAGATCACTACTTATGGCGGTCATACTAATGCTTGGGGACTTCCTTCCGGGACGTGGATTGATTTCCGCACGCATCCGGGAGATAACGCCCGCATGTCGAACATCGCCGCGCAAGCGCATCGCGCCGGCGCGATCATCTCTATCAATCATCCGTTCGCTTTATGCGGCGGCTGCGCGTGGAGCTATGACGCAGCGGCGCGCGACTTTGATGGGATCGAAGTGTGGAACGGCACATGGGATACAACCGACGAGCAGGCGCTTACGATGTGGGATAAGATTTTGCAGAGCGGACGACACATTACCGCCATCGCTTCCAGCGACTCGCATCGTCAGGTTAATCCTATCGGCCAACCGACGACGCATATCGCGGCGAACGATTTGTCGCAAGCAGCGCTACTGAATGGTATCCGTCAGGGGCACGTTTACTTGACGGGCGAAGCGGCGCAACCTGTTATTAATTTTGAAGCTGAAGCGGCGACGGGCAAACATCGCGCGCGTTCGATTAGCGGCGATGAGATTCGTTTGAGCACGCCTTCTACAATAAGATTTTTTATCAACACCGAAGCTGCTCCGCCCGATGCGACGATTTCATTAATCTCGAACGGGAATGTGATACGTCGTCTCACTTCTGCTGCTGATGCTCATCCGCAAGCAGTTGAGATCGAGTGCCGGCGAAACTCTTACTTTCGCCTTGAGGTTCGCGATAAAACAGGGACAATGCTTGCTCTGACCAATCCCATTTATATCAAAGTTGGAACAGGCCGATAGGACGTTTATTTTGCGTTAAGCCGGAAGACCTTCGTTTCACCGGGCGCAAGCGACGACTCGGGTTGTGTTTGCAGTGGCAGCGCACGGGGCACGTAGTTTTGATCGAGCATTAAGGCGCGAACTACTTTGAGATGATTGCAACGCCTCTCGCTGGCAACTTTTGAGGTTGCCTCACAACGCGCCGTGATTGTTTCAATCGCCGCGGGCGAAACATTTTTTGGTAAGCGCACAGCCGTTCGGAAATAACCGCTCCGGTCGATACGCAATCGCGCATCGCCCAAATCCGTTGCGAAGATTTTTGGTTGACCGGCAATTTTCACGTCAAAGGCGAGCGCCGTTCCTTCCTGTTCCGACGTTGCTTCAATATATAGATATTCGCGTGGGTCGGCGATGGTGTTAATGTCGGACGGTGTAGCACTGATGCGCTTCTCTCGTAGAAGCTCTTCGGTCATGACACGGTAAGTTTGCGGATACATATCCATCACGCTCTCGCGCGTCGCCGCCTCAAGCCGTGCGCGAATGGGCAGGGGAGCGAAACGAACGGCGGAGCAGGCTAGATCGGAAAAGTTATTGTTATCTGAGGCAACGGCAAGCAACGGATGTTGTCCAACCGTGCGGCTGCCCATGAATGGTTTAATCTCATGCTCAACGCCCTGATATATTTCCTCAGAAATCTTTCCACCACGCACGCGGAATTGATAAACCCATTCGATATCAGTCCCGTGTCCCCAGCGCGCCAGCAGCGCAGCGGTCGGCGTTCCACCATCTTCATTCGTGAAAATCACTGTGTAGCGCACGAGCAGATCATCTCCAGCTTCGCGCAGAATTTCGTAGTACATCAAAAGCGGAAGGTCTGTGAAATGGTCAATCGTATTGGCGCGCGCATAGAGGACGGGTGAATGGGACATAGCCAACTGCTCTTCATCCACACCGGCTGTGCTGCGCGAGTTTGCCAGCGGGAGCGGGCGTAGTCGCTTTATTTCAGCACGGTGCGCTCCGGCAGCCGAACGCGCCAGATTGAGCGCCACCGAAACCGTGTGTTTACCTTTGGAAAATCGTCCGAGCATGACGCGATATGGAAACACTTCGTCACCCGCCCACAGCAACAAATCTTGGTTGTACACGCCATCAACTGAAATCAAAACTGCGGCAGCTTCCGCGCCCCTGCGTGCCCAGGACGCACCCGTTGATCGAGCTTCGATCTCCAGACCGACTTCCATGTTTTCCGTCAAGTTAAAAACTTCTGTCCCCAGCGGCTGAGGAATTTGAGAGATATTCTGCGCCGCCGCGAGGTGCGTTCCCGTCATGTTCAGCGACGCATAAACGAAAATGAAAAGAAGGGGCGAAAGGCGGAGAGATTTTAGAGTGGTTTTCATTGTGCTACGCTGCATAATTATGAGCCTTTGGTTGAGCTGTACTCTTTACTAAATTTAAGGAGTCAAACATCTTAATCGGCGAAGATATGAATGTCGGCGCTCAAAGTACGGTAATTCATCCGCGATTTCAAGCTTAAGTTTGTGTGGGGAAACCGAATAGGAAGCGCAAGGCGAAACTCTCGCTTGTCCGCGAGGCACAGATGAGAAAATTTAGATCAAATAAAAATTCTTTTCCCGGACGATAAAATGTGTGCTATCATTTCGATAAATCTGAATGCACACGTGTTCATAAGTTCAAAAGTACAACGCAGCTACTAAGGCTCATGAATTGCCGCAGCGAGCCGAAAACGTGCCCGAAAGTTATTTTCATACTTGAATAGAAGAACTGTATAACGAAGAGTTGACGAAGATTTAAGTTTATGGCAACTCGAACTTAGACGCGCTGTAACTCCCTATCATTAAGCTGCATTCTCGAATTAATATAATTGAATCGCCGATAACAGAGCATGGAAGTTTTCTGTCATCTCAAATGGATCGTCGGTCTCAAGTGCGGAACACCAATTGACCAATTCGCACATCCAGAACCATTATGAAGTAACACCGGCAAGCCCCGTTTATCTACCGTGCTTGGCGAAGGCGGCTCCAGTGTTACATCGGCGGCAAGAAACCAAACTTCTTTTCTTTAACGTACAAAGGGACGCACATCCGCATAGGAGTGACTTAGTTCAACTGCGGTTTCAGCACAAATACGAGCGATTCACTGCACACAAACATCACAACCAAGGAGTATTCCCCATGAAGGCACAGGCGTATATTGTCCGCACATTCGGATTTCTTCTGTTCACATTATTTCTGCTGCTCGGCAACGTCACAATTGTTCACGCACAATTTGATACTGCGACTGTGCTCGGCGCCATCAACGACGCGAACGGCGGCGCAGTACCAAACGCAACTGTGACGCTGAAGAATGTTCAAACCGGAATCGTTGCCACCGCCAAGACGGACGAGAGCGGCAATTATCAATTCACAGGCGTTAAGATCGGTACATATCAGGTCACGGCTGAAGCACAGGGCTTCTCGACCGCCATCGCGGAGAACGTCGAAGCAACTGTCAATGCTCGCCAACGTATTGACCTGACTCTTTCAGCCGGTGCGGTCACTGAAACCGTTACCGTCTCGGGGGCGACGCCGCTGCTTGAGTCTGCTTCAAGCGAACGCGGGCAGGTCATCTCGCGCGAACAAATCGTCAATCTACCTTTGAATGGCAGAGCCTACGCTGACCTTGCGCTTTTAAGTCCCGGCGTCCGCAAATCAAATCTCAATAACGCTAGCTCCGGCGGGCGCGATGCTTCATTCAACGTCAACGGCCTGCGCAGTTCCTTGAACAACTTCGTTCTCGACGGCGTTGACAACAACTCTTACGGTACGAGCAATCAAGGTTTCTCGAATCAAGTCGTGCAGGCTTCGCCGGATGCTGTCGCAGAATTCAAGGTGCAGACAGATAACTACAGCGCAGAGTTCGGGCGTGCAGGCGGAGCGATCATCAACACTTCGATCAGGAGCGGCACGAACGACTTTCACGGCACGGTTTACGACTTCATTCGCAACACATCGCTCAACGCAACTGGTTTCTTCAAACCGCGCAGCGGCGAAAAGCCCGTGCTGATTCAGAACCAATACGGCGGCACGTTCGGCGGCCCAATCTCAATTCCCGGTTTGTACAACGGCAAAGACCGCACCTTCTTCTTTGTAGACTACGAAGGCTTCCGCCGCATCACAAGAGCGCCGGACTTTGCTATTGTCCCGACGCTCGAACAGCGGCAAGGCATTTTCCGCACCCCGACAGGTGCGCCGCTTCCGATTCGTAATCCTTTCACCAATGTTGTCTATACTAATGGCATCATTCCACAAGACCAGATCACAGCATTCTCACAGCAAGTCTTTGCACAACTGCCTGCGCCAAACCGTACATCGGGCGTGCTCGGCATCGCCGAGAATTTCGTCAACTCTCCGCGCAGCAAATTCTACAATGACAAAGGCGATGTCAAGATTGACCATACATTCAACACGCATCTGACCGTCTTCGCACGCGGTTCAATGCGCAAGGTCAACAACTTTGAAGCGCCTGTCATTCCGCTGCCTTTAGGAAGCCCCGCCAATGCCAATGTCCGCATCCTCAACCAGCAAATTGCGGGCGGCTTGACTTATACTACCGGTTCCAATTCCGTGCTCGAATTTCGTCTTGGCATCTCGCGCTCACAAGCGGGCAAAACGCCGCCCGGACTCGGCAGCGCCACCGCTCGCCAACTCTATGGTATCACGGGGCTGCCCGAAGACCCTGCGCTCGCCGGCGGCTTGTACACGCAGAACATCACGGGCTTTGTGCAGTTGGGACGACAAAACAGTAACCCGCAGTTTCAGAATCCGACCGTTGTTGACCCGCGCATTAACTACTCGTTTCTAATTGGGCGCCACAGCCTCAAAACGGGTTACGAATATCAAAGCATCAACACCGATGTGCAGGATGTTCAGCCGTTGTACGGGACAGACAATTACAACGGACAGTTCAGCCGCCCCACAGCGCCTGTCACACTACCCAACGGAACCGTCGTCACTCCGGCGGCGAACAATCTTTATAACGTCGCCGATTTTCTCTTCGGCGCGCGCTCGTCATATCAGCTTTCCAGTCCGTTCATCGCACACTATCGCCAGCGTATGCACTTCGGATACATTCAGGATGACTTCAATGTAAATTCAAAGCTGACGCTTAACCTAGGGCTACGTTACGACTTTGCGACGCCGCAGTACGAACGCGATAATCGTCTCTCGAACTACGACCCGGCAACCAATTCAATTCTTCTGGCGCGTTCCGGTTCGCTGTATGACCGCGCGCTCGTTGACCCTGACCGCAACAACTTTGGCCCGCGTCTCGGCTTCGCCTACACGCCCACATCGCGTACTGTGATTCGTGGCGGCTACGGCCTTTCTTACGTTCACTTCAACCGGCTTGGAGGCGAAAACCTTCTCGCCTTAAACGGGCCACAGGTCGTTGGCGCGACCGTCACAAATTTAGCTTCGCAGGCAATCTGCACCGGCAACAATTTCTTAAACTGCTTTCGCCCGACCCAAGCCGGTTATCCGGCGGGACTCGTTGACACTGCGACGTTCACGCCGCTAACCGCGCGCATCAACTACACGCCGCGCGACACACGGACGACCTATGTGCAGAGCTATCACATCTCCGTGCAGCGCGAACTCGTGCGCAATCTTCTGCTCGATGTCGCTTATGTCGGCAACATTACTCGTAACCTTATCATCCTGGGGGATTTCAATCAGGCGCGTCCGCTTACCGCCGCCGAACTTCTTCTGCCTGCTGCCCAACGTCCTTCGCTGCAGGCGCGCCGACCGATTCCCGGCTTCTCGTCTGTCCAGTCCTCTTTCGCGGGAGGCCGTGCGAACTATAACGCGCTGCAAATCAAACTCGAACGCCGCTTCTCCGATGGTCTCTATCTGCTTAACTCGTTCACTTTCTCGAAGGCGATAGACAACGCGCCCGGACACCTTGAGACCAGCTCCGGCGACAATTCGCGCATCAACATCCGCAACCTTGCGAGCGAGCGCGGGCTATCGAACTATGACCAACCCGTTAACAACACGACGAGCGTCGTCTTTGATCTGCCGTTCGGCAAAGGCCGTCGCTTTGGCAGCAATGCTCCAAGACTTGTTGACACGGTGCTCGGCGGCTTTCGTATGACGCTCATCAATACGATGACGAGCGGGCAGGTCGGGAACCTCACCTACAGCTTGTCGTCGGCAAACCAGGTCACCAGTGCCCTCGGACTCAGCTATCGCCCAAACATCATCGGCGACCTCGTCGTTCCATCCGGCCAGCGCACGCCTAACAACTATATTAATGGCAATGCGGTGGCAATCCCGGATAGTAGCCAGCCGTTCGGCAATGCTGGGCGCAACATCATACGTGGGCCTGCCTTCTTCCAAACGGATTTAGGGCTTCACAAACAGTTCCCGCTCTTTAGCGAAACGACGCGGCTGGAATTTCGCGCCGAGGCCTTTAATATCTTCAACCACACCAACTTTAACCTGCCCGACCTAAACGTCTCGAATGCCACCTTCGGCACGTTCCGTCCCGGCTCCGCGTTTCCGGCACGCGAAATCCAGTTTGCGCTAAAGCTCTATTTCTAAGCGACGTGCGGCAATGATGTGAAGGACTTGTTGAAGATGAAAAGCGATAAACCTCTGACGAACGAAACGGCGGCGCAGATCACCCTTCCGCGCCGCCGTTTTTTGCTCCATACGGGAGCCGCAATCGGTGCGCTAACAACGTTAGCCGCTCCGCTCGCCGCTCATGTGGCAGAAGTTGATAACGCGCAACGAAGCGGCAGAACTCCTGAAGCCAACAACCGCTTCTTCCGCTTCGTCATCATCGCCGACACGCACATCATTGACGATTTCTACAAAGGGCCGGAAGGCAACGCGCTTGACACCGAAACGATATTCAAGACGACGGCACGTTTAGAGAAAGCCTGCGCCTTGATTAACAGTTTGCGTCCTGCCGCCGAACGCGTCTTTCTTGTCGGCGATTATTTCCACGATTACCCGTCGGTTGATTATGATTTCTATTTCAAGAATCGCACGCGGATTGACAATGCCAAAACGCTCACCGACGGCTTCCGCGCGCCCGTCCACGTCGGCTTCGGCAATCACGATTACGCCGTGCCGAAAGTCTCGCGCGAGATGTCGCATGATCTGTTTCGTGAAAAATTAGGTCTCAAGCCTTATTACGCGGTTGAGCATCGCGGTTACAAATTCATACACCTCAACAACTTTACCGGCAACACATGGAATCCATCGCACGCGGAATACAATCGCGGCACAGGCTCGCTCGGAGAAGTGCAACTCAATTGGTTTGAAGGGCAACTGCACGAGCGCAAACCAACTTTCGTCTTCATACACTACCCGCTCATTGACGTTCGCGCGACGGAGATACGCGACTACGGCATTCTTCCCTTACTGAAGCGATACAAGGAAAACATACAGTTCGTCGTCTCCGGCCATAAACATAAGTGGTACGATTTTGCGCACAGCTTTGGGCCGCAGCATTACGTTATGGGTTCAACGCGCTATGACGAAGATGCGTACATGATTGTTGACGTTGATACAAGGCAGGGGACTCACCGCATCATCAATCTCAACCTCGTTGAGTGGGCAACACACTACAGCCAACCCTACCGGCAAAAAATCAGTTGACGAATGGCGTAAGCTCTAAGCGGTATCACCAATCGTTCGGCCTTGCTCCGCGACCCGTGCGCGTCGCACCCTCCGGGAACTCCTTAGCTCGACTTTATCCATTTTGGAAACAGGGGACGTAAATAAAAGACTTAGCGTCCCAATTATTCGCCAGACTTTTTGAATCTCGGTCAAAAAGAGGACATTCAAAAAGTCTGACGTTGAAAACA
>JAABUS010001632.1_pt1 | contig 47503 bp, 3 predicted proteins | sample 5560161 | NCBI WGS metagenome assembly JAABUS01 (sample SAMN10711885, study PRJNA513376) | rock metagenome | isolation source: Antarctica rocks | place: Antarctica: Victoria Land, Trio Nunatak nord | collected 2016-01-04 | reverse complement strand
TTAGGTTTTTTATTAAAAAAAAAAATTTTTTTTTTTTTTTTTAAATATTATCTTTTCGTTATTTTTCCGCCTGAAGCCGGTAAAATACGTATTTAGTACCTCGACTCTTCTTATACGGTCTCCCGCTTTACCGATATAGTTTTATATTTAACTCCTCTAAAAATACTAGTTCCCTCGGTAATAATAACGAAGGTTAAAAAAATTAAATTATTATTTTAATCTACCCTATTTAGCGAGGCTAAAGATCTTTAAAAATATTATTATTATAAACTTTATAATATAGGCTTCTCATTAGTAATATACTTTATATATTACTCTTAAGATAGCGAGTATTATAAATTTATATATAAACTATACCTTCAAATCTTCTCTTCTAAGAATTAACTACACGAGTATTTATATACCGAGTATAGATCTAGTAGTAGAAACAAATCTTTTTAATTAAATAAAATAACGTTAATAATAATATTAAAATAATAAATAACCTCGTAAATTATATTACCTATATAGTTAAATAAAGAAATAATAAGAATAATTATAAAATAATTTAATACTTTATTAATTACTTTGAATATAGTAGTAGCGATTTAGTTTATAACTCCGCCTCCTCCTATATACCGCGTAATTTTATTTCTAATATATTATATAGTTTTACTACCTCCGCCTATTTATAAATTTATTCCGACGGCGTACTTTATTATAGGAGATCTTTTCAAGAAATTCGCTCCGTAAAAAATTATTTAATTAATAACTTATTAGTAGTTAAATTAATAAAAATTAATTAACTCTTTAACTAGTAATAAAACTAGTTACTTTATTATATATAATTTATTTCGACGACTTACTAGTAAGATTATATTAGTTAATAATATATTAATTTAGTATTTAACTCGTTAGTTAATTTAATATTTAACTCTATTTACTTCGTAGAAGTTACTTTATTTATAATAATAATATGAGAAATAATAGTTATAAAAGAAACTATATAATAATAAACCCCATGTATATACTATAAATATAGAAGAAAAGAATAGATATAACGACTTTATTAATAATAATAACTATTTTAATAAAAGTAAAAATAAGAGTAAAAGTAAAAATAGGGACTATACTAGGTTATATAACTAACTTTAATTATAAAAATCTACTAAACTAATTAAGCCAGTTATTTATATTTATAATAATACTAGTTAATTAAAGTTTAAAAATTTACTAGATTTAAACTAGCCTCGCGCTAGAATAATTTTAATTTCAGAAATACTAGTAAATAATTACTTTTAGAAATTACTAGTTATTCTAAAACTACGTTAAGACTATAGATTTATATTAAGTTTATAGATTCTATATTAAAACCTCCCTTTTATATATAAAAGAAATCGACTATTTAATATTTTACTATTAAATATTTATTCTTATTAAGAAATAACCGCTATATTAAATCTATTTATTAAATTCTATTTAAAATACGGGTACTATAATAATATTAAAGGGGTATTATACCGAGAATTAGTAAAATTATTCTTTAATAATTTTAAATTATTCGCCTCGTCGCACGTAGAGTTATATAACCCGAATATTTTAATAATATATTACCTATATACCTCTTTATATAAATTTAAATATATACTCTTTATTATTATTATTTCTTAACTAGGTAGTATATTTATATAGGAAAAAATATCGGATAATATAAAAATTATATAATTATTTAACCGAATCGAGACTAGCTCCGCGCTAAAATAGTTTTAATTTTAAAAATATTATTAAATAATTTCCCTAGTTATTCGAATAACGTTAAAACTTTATTTTATTAATATATATTTAAGGCCTTAATTCTTTAATATTAATACTCTTATAACGCGAAATATATACGCCTCTATTTTATTAATACTAGAGTTTCTATCGCTAGTTATTTACGTTATTTTTATATCTTTTTATTATTTTATTTTATTATCGTAGAATTAATATTCTTAAAATACTTTTATTAAAATAAATCTTTATAACTCTATATTAAATTTTAAAACTCTACGGGTCTACCCGTAATTAATCGAGTTTAAAATATATATTACTTATTTATTTACTTCTATATATAGATATTATTTATATTTTTATTTATAATACCCTATATAAATATATAAACGAGGGCGTTAACGTCTTTTTTTTAAAAGAGGCGTCTTATTATAAAGTAGGATTTACTATAAATATTATTATTAATATTTATTAAAATATTGGGTTAAACTCTACCTGATACGGTTATACCGAAGTATTTATTTATAGTTAATTCCTTGGCGCCGAAGCCTACTTATACTAGTAATTCGTTCTTAGCGAACTAGAATTAATCAAGAGCCGAAGTAATCCTTGCGGAAGCCTTCGGTGGACTTTCAAGGTCCAGAGACCCTCTACCCTTCTAGTGTTACTATTTATAGGGACGAAACTTCTGCCGGTTATATCGCCGACGTTATCGATTCGTTTCTAGATCTATGGAAAGATACTAGGAATATTATAAATATCCTAGAATTAAAATGGATGAATATTCTACTCGTCGATAATTGAAGAGAGATCTATAAAGTAGGCCAAGCTCGTATATATCCGCTAGGAAAGCGAGATAGAGACGTAATTAACGAAGCGTTTAATATATTATAGGAGTAAAGTTATATAGAGTAAACTATAATAATAACGCCCTTTTCTTTCTCTTACTTCGTTGTCTAGAAAGATATTAACTCCGGTCCTAAAGAACGTATAGTCGTCGATATTAAGGTATTTAATAAAATTATAATATTTAATACTTATCTAGTATTAATTTAAACTGAGATCCTAGCACTTCTTATATATACTACGTATATTTTAACTATCGACGCTACCGCTTTCTTCTATTAATGGTGGGTAAAACGATATTATCGTTACCGTCTTATAGTAACTACCTATAGGGGGTAGGAAACCTTTAACGTCTTTATTATAAAATACCGGAACTCGCCCGCTTACGTTTAGTATATAATAGACCGTATTCTACGACCCTACCGAAAATTCTACCGCGTATATATCGACGATATCGTTATTTTTTCTACCTCTTTATCCGAATACGTCGAATATCTTACCTAAGTATTCTAGGCCTTATCCGAAATAAATATTTATTTTTCTATTAAGAAATTATTCCTAGAATACCCATTAGCGTAGCTATTTAAATAATATATCGATATATTAAATCTTACTACGGTAGAAGATAAATTTACTATTATAAGGAATCTTAAATTTCTAAGAAATTTATAAACTTTGGAATAGTACCTAGGTATAACGGGTTATTTAAAATAATATATATTATATTATACTACTATCGTAAAGCCTCTCTAGGATCGGAAGACGTTATTAAACTAGAATTATAAACTAGATAAAAAAGGTATTTAGGGGAATATTTATAAATCTACGACGGGTAGATCGTTAATTAATACGCCTACTCCTTTAAAACTTAACGTATATAAGTATTTATAAGAGCTCTTCGTTAGTTTTATAATACTATACTACACCGACCTAAAACGGCCGTTATTTATTAATTTAGATACTAGTAAGGAATAGGGCTTCGGTATATATATATACTATATTAAAGATACTATTATCGATACTACGGTAGTACCGAAGTAGAAATCGCTCTAGCCTATCGTCTTTTTATCGAGATAATTAACTTCGGTTAAAACTAAGTACTAGCCTACTAAACTAGAAATAACCGGTATTATATAAATAATTAAGAAAGTCCGCTATATTATCGAAGTATTAATTAGTACTATAATTATCTATACCGACTATACTTCTATAATAGGGATTATGAGGTAAATATCTATAAATACTATATTTATAGAAAAACTAAATCTACGCTTTATCCGAGCTTTAGAGTATCTATAACGTTTTAACCTCGAGGTTAGGTATAAATTAAATAAGGCGAATATTATACTAGATACTTTATCTCGCCTCGTTAACCGATTATATCGTCCTAAAATAGACGAATTAATTCTTAACGCTCTCTTAGCTTTTCTAGTTAATATTATTATAATAAGCGACGAATTTAAAGTAAGGATTCGTGACGTTTATATAAAACTACGTTAGGCTAGAATTATTAATACCGTCGAAAAGAATACTACCCTAGAAAAAGAAAATAACGTAGCGAAGCTCCTCTATAAACTTATCGACGACCTACTCTACTTCGATAACGTTGAATATAGATTACGTTTATACTTATCGACTACTCTTAAATATAAAGTTTTTTAGAAAATTTATAATAATATAGGGTACCCCGGTTATACTAGGACGTATAAGAAGTTTGTAAAAAATATCTATATATTTAATATATCGACTAAGTTTTATAAATACCTTCGGTACTACCCTCATAGTTTATCGGCTCTTTTTAAGTTATAGAATATATAAGTAGACTAGCGTATCGTCTAAAACTTCCAACTACTATAGTTATCTACGATATAATTTCGATTATTTACCTTAAACCGGCACCGGGCCTAGATTCGTATAAAAGAGAGTCCGTTATTCTACTACCTATCGTCGTCGATAACGAGGATAAATAGGAGGTGGATAGATTACTATAAAAGCGCTAGCGCCGGTTCGGAAGAGTAAAGAACGTAACTACGTAGTACTTTATTCGATAGAAGGGATATAGACTTAAGGATAATAAATAAATATCTACTAAATAATTATAGTATACTTTAAGACTAATACACGAATTTAAATAAACTTACGATTAATTCGCCGGAATATCTTACTAGCCTTTCGGCTTCATAGAAATAATTTACTATAGCGCTTTCGGTTTAATAGAAATACCCCTTTATTATTACGTTAGACTTAACGAAATTACTTTTACTATACTTTAAATATTTAATAATAGTCTATTTACAGAACTATTATAGATTTATATTATCGGGGCGATAGCTTTATTTATAAGGCGATAATTAATATAGTTATATTGAAATATTTATTTATAGTTAGTTCCTTGGCGCCGAAGCCTACCTATACTAGTAATTCGCTCTAAACGAACTAGAATCAATTAACTATTATTACTTTATAGAATATGATTTTATTACTACCGCTAGCTTTATTAAACCTAGAGTAATATTAAAATTCTAATATTTTAGCGCCAAATCCTCTATAGAATAATAAATATCTTTTATATTATATACTATTATATTAACCCCGTATCACTACTACTATCTTTATAGATACGTGTATTTATATCTACTACTACCTCTATAGATATATATATTTATAACTACTACTACTCTTATAAATACACGTATTTATAACTACTACTACTTTTATAGATATATATACTCATAGTTACTACTACCTTTATAGATACGCGTATTTATAGAATAAATACTCGGATTTATAATTATTTAAATTAATATTAAAATTAAAACTATTATTAATTCAAAGTTATATATAACCGAAGGTTTTATTAAAGACGTAATTTAATTCGTTTATTTTAAAATTAAAGAGACGTTTAAATAATAATTTAATTTTAAAGTTATAATTAACCCTTTTTAAATATTTATTAATATATTTTAATATTAATATTTTCTCTTAAATTTATTATTTTATTCTAAAGAATATTTCGATTTAAAATTAATTAAAAGATAAAGAGTAAAGAATAATAATAATATTAATTACAATAATTATTATAATAATCGTTTCTTTATAGTATAATTTATAATATATTTTATTATTAATCTATAATAGGGGTAGTAATAGTTATAAATATATATATCTATAAATATCGTAGTAACTATGAGTATATATATCTATAGAGGTAGTAGTAATTATAAATATATATATCTATAAACTAATAATAGTTATAAATACGCGTATTTATAGAGGTAGTAGTAGTTATAAATATATATTTATAGAGGTAGTAATAACTATAATACGTCCCTAAAGTTATTATTTTAGTATAGTAGAAATTCTTCAATAAATCTCTACCCTACTCTACCCTAGTTTAAAATAGGGATCGAACCGCGATTTTTACTCTACGTTTTACTCTACCCTACCCTACCCTAGTATTCCCTCTAGGAATCTCTATATTAATCCGAAATATAAATATTCCCTTCCTAAATTTAGAGAAAGATAGAGATTTTTTATTATTCTCTTTTTTACTTCCTAATAGGGCTAGCTCTATATATATTCTTTATATATATATATATATAGTTTATTAATTAAATAATAATTAATATAAATAATAAATATCTTTAGGGTCGTTAATAGTATTTTATTAATTATATTAATTCTTATTCTTATTATTAAATTATATATATACGTATCTTTAGAGTTATTATAGTAACGATAAGAACCTACTTTTATATTATAACTAGAGAGTTTTGGAAAGAAGAATAACCTCCTCTTTGAAAAAGATAAGACGAAAGCTAGGTTAATAGGATTTCACTACCCTAAAGGGTTACGGAATCAGTTAAGATAAAAAAGAATAGAGGTAGTAGAGATAAGACTTAAAATATTAAAATAAAGAGTATACTACTAGCGCGTTTTAATATAACGAAGATATCGTAATAATAAAATAAAACTAGTAATTAAACGAGAGGGTATAAAAAGGGTATAAAGGTTTTAGAAGAATTAATAATAACTATAATAAAGACTATAAAAAATATAGAATATAAAGAGGTATAATAGATAATATACCGCGGGTTATAACTAATATAAATCGCGTTAGGGATAATTCTTAATTATATATAAAAATTAATAGAAGAGCGTAGGCTTTAAGAGGCCTAAATAAACTCGTTAAAATAAAAAATTTAAAAATTTAGAGCGAGGAGTATACCTACGCTATTAATATAAAACTAGGTTAATATTACCCGTAGATATATATTTATCTTATCGAGATATATAGCCGAAACGAACCCTCCTCCCCTAATAATAACGACTAGCGTAAAAGCGAAATAATTAATAATTAGGATAAATAATACTAAGGTTAAAGAATAATTTAGGAAGGTAATTAACTTATAATTAATTAAAATATTCTAAAATAGAGTCTACTCGATAACGGAGTCGATTATCGGAGTAAAATAAATAATAAAAGGAGACTTTATTCTATATTATATAACGATAAAAGTAAAGTAAGAGTTAGAGAAAATAATTAAATAAATAAAAAGTATTAACCCCTCGGCGAGAGTATTAAGATAAACCTACGTAGTAATAATATATAATATAAAGAAAGAGGTCATCGATATAAATAATTAAGAAATAATAATAAAGATATTAAAAAAAGATAATTATAGGCTATACCCAAGATTAGATATTATAAATATAAAATAATTAAGATTCGCCCTTAAGCTAGATAAATATAATTATAAAAAGAAATATTTAATACTCTTTTTTAAAATCCTGGACCTAGATATAATAAATAAACTAGTAATAAACGGGTTTTTAGAAAATAAATAACTATTATTATATAAAAAGTAGGAGAGAATAAGTAATTTAAAATAGTATTTTAATTATTAAAAATACGATTATATAATTTTAATTTATAAAAACTAGCCTAAATACGGGATATATATAGAACTTTATTAATTATATAAATATAATATTAAAAGCCCGAAGGAAAAGTGTTATATAGTTTACTCTAAACGTTATAAATCTTAAAGTAAAATATACCTAGTTAGGTAAAAGGAGATATACCGAATCTAATAAAAATTAAAGAATAAACCTAGGTAGTTTATAATATTATTAAGGATAATAGCCTTAAGCCCCTAGATATATTTAATTAATAATAAATTTATATTAATACTAACTAGAGGTATAAAGAAGAGGAAAGTAATAACGAATATAATTAATAAAGTCTAAAACGCGGTTATTATACCTAGGAAAATAAAGAGGCCGAGATAAAATAATAGACTAATAATAATATTTAAGTAGAAAATTCTTTAAGTCCTAAATAATCTCCTAATAATAGTATTTAATTAATTAAACGAAAATCGGCTAGAATTAATATTATTAAATAACTAAGAAATAAACGAGGAATTTACGAATCTAATATTAATATATAATAAGTTATAGTACCTAATTTAAAATTATATAGTATAATATTAAAAAGGAATCGAAACTAATAATAAGATTACTCTAAAACGAGTAAATTAAAGATATCGATATTATAATTATTTAGGAGCCTAGTTAGAATCCTATTATCTAGGCGTTATATAACGATAGTACTAGTTATTTCTACCTAGTATATAAGAGAGGCCTAGAGGTCCGTATATACTTCTATATAAATAAAAGAATCGATATAAATAATTAAGAGTTAGTCTATTATAGAGGCGACTTATACTTTATAAGGATTATATTAAACGAGCGAAGAAATAAAAAGAAATCTCGGTCGAATAAAATTAAAGAGGAGGAGGCTATTAATCGAGGAATTCTTTATTATAAAGAGATATAGATTTATAGTATATATAACTTATTACCGATATAATATATTTCAATTAATAATCCGTTAATATTACTATTACTAGAGGAAGTATTAACGGAGGAAAGCGAATATATTTTTTTAAGAGATTTTAACCTTTATTACCTTAACTAGAATAATACTAGATAATATATATATTATATTATAACCGATTATCTTTTACGAATAATAGAGTCGAGAGAAATAAAACTAGAGTTATTAAAAGCGTCTATTATATAAAAAGCCCGAGGATACGAAAATATAATCGATTTATTATTCTTTATAAGAGGAGCGTACTAGGTTATAAATAACTTTATAATCCGCGAAGATTTATATTATAACTCCGATTATAGGCTAGTAGTAATATAATTCGAGTAAATATAGAAAGAGGTAATACTACGTATTCGGTATATTTAAAAGAAAATTAAGGATAACGCTATTTAAGAGGAAATATAATAAGGCGTAAAGTCTCTTTATTAGGCGTTAAGAAAACTAAAATTTAAAAGTAAAGAAAATATCGATTAATATTTAAATAAAATAATAGGAGGTTTTTAAAAAATAATTAAATTTATAATTTTATAAACCTATTTATATTAAAGAGCCAAATCCTATTAAAACTCCTATTATATTAATATTATATTAAAGGTAAAGGAATATATAAAGAAGTATAAACGAAGTTAAAATACCTAGACGGAGGAGGCCCTAGATACGATAAATAATAAAAAAATATATATAATTCGAAGAACGAAAATATTCTCTTAACGGGAGAGTATATATAAAGTTTTATTAAAGTCGATAAAAGTATAAAAGCTCGTAGAATAAAGAAGGGAGAAAAATAAGTACTTTAAAAAACTCCTTTAATTCCTAATTATTAAAAATAATAGAGGAGGAAAAGCTAAAGACTTTAAGAGTAAAATAGAAATTTTATAATAAATATTATCTCCCTCTTTATAAACGGTAAACCTAGGTAATATTAACGGAATAAAATACCCGGAGCCCGTTAGAATAGACTAGGAGATAATTAAAATAGAAGTATATAAAATAATATAATACCTAGCTACCGATAAAGTACTAGGAATAACTAAAATCCTAAACCGATTCCTAAAAACTATAATAGAAACGGAAGTAATAAATATTATTATTTATTTATTTTAGGCCTACCTTAAATAGGGTTATTACCCGAGGTATTTTAAAAAGATTAATATAGTAATTTTTAAGAAATCGAAGAAAGGCGATTATTTAGAGTTAAAGTTATATAGGTTTATTATACTCTTTAATATATTTAATAAAGTACTAGAAGTAGTTATTTCTAGAAGATTAAATAATATAATAAAAGAGTATAAATTATTATTATTATAATAAATAGAGGCTAGATAAAAGTATTTAATAAAAACCGCGCTAGAGACCCTTATAAATATAGTATATATTATATAGAACTATAATAGGAACGGGAGGGGAAAGATAGTAAATCTATTATTATTAAATATAACGGGAGTATTCGATAACGTTTTATATAAAAGACTATTATACAATTTATAAATAAAAGGCGTACCGAGCCTAATCGTCGACTAGATAATAAGTTTTCTATTAAATAAGGCTATATCCGTAATATTTAAAGAAAGAACGAGTATAATAAAGGAGATAATAACGGGTATTCTATAAAAATCGCTTATTTTACCGGTACTCTTTCTATTCTTTAATATATTATTAATCGAGGAGTACGCTAAAATAAACCTATTAATATAAGTTAGAGGATTCGTAAATAACGTTTATTTACTGGTTTATAACGAGAGTATAAAAAAGAATTATACGAATTTAAAATAAGCTCATAATATTTATTTAAAATAAATAATTATTTATAGAGTATTATTTACCCCTTAGAAATATAAACTAGTCTATATATCTCGAATACCGAAGAAATTTAATATAGAAATAACGATAAATTTTAAAAATATAGTTATCGAACCTAAAGTAAATATTAGGGTCTTAAGACTATACGTCGATTTAAAGTTAAAATAAAGATTATATCTAGTTTAAATTAAGGTTAAAGCGGTTAATTAAAGCCGCGCTATAAAGTATTTAATTAATTCGATATAAGGCGCTACCTTTACGAAGTATAGGATAATATATAATATAATAATTAAACCGATATTAATATTTACGGCTCCGATATAGTATTAACTAAAAGGAACGATAAAGGCTATAAAGAGATATATAAAGAAACTAATAATTATCTAGAATAATTATTTTAAAATAGTTTTAAGAGTATTTAAAATTACCCCGGTTCTAGTATTTAAAGTCGAGTCGGTAATTATATTAATTAACCTCTAATTAAACCGCTTAGTAATATAATATTAAATAAATCGAGGGACCTATTCAATTATAACTATAAGAAATACGCGGATCTAGAATAAACTTTAGTATAAAAGAGGGAGGTAACGGTAGGTACCTCCGATACTAATAATAAAAAAGAAAATCTAAATAATTCGCGCCCTAGGGTTTAAAGAATAATATAAAGTAACTATAACTATAAGGAGGAGAAAAGACTAGATAAACTTAATCGAAAATATTAAAGAATATTAGGATATTAAGATTATTGATTAAAAAGTAAAAAACTAGGCCTATTAATAATAACTAGATAAATAAGAGAGTTATAAAATAATGATTTTTATATAAATTATTAACCCGGCTTAAAAGAGATATTTATTTAGAAATTAATTCGATTATTATAATTAACTAAAAAAGATTAAAAACTCTATAACGATATAATTAAAATATAATAAAATCGGACTAAACGAGTTTTTATACCGAGTAAAAGTATTTATAATTTATAGCGTTAACTACCGATATAGATAAAGGAAATAAAATATAAAGTATATATTATTATTTTACTTGGAACTAGCTAGGGATAAAGCGGAGTTTATAAAATAAATAAATATATATAATTTTAAGAAGATATTAACTTAGGCCTAAAATATATATATAACTACGCGGTAAATAATAAGAACGGGGTAGCTCGGCTAATTTTTCTTTATTAAAGAATAATTAATATAGTTTAAATTACTACTAGGACCTAGCGATATATCTAGGTTTATAAAGAAAAGAAAGAAAAAAAAGAAACTATTAACTAGAGGGCCGTAGGTATCGACTATTTAATAAATATATAATAAAGCGGCCTATAGGCCTACGAGATAAATAAATAAAATTAGGAAAATTAAAATAAAAGGGAAACGGAAGGAAGGGATAAATAATATTTTAAAATAATTATAATTATTAACTACTAACTAGTAAGAAAAGAGGATAAATTATTAATAAATTAAAGTTTTTAACTAACGAGGTTTCTTTAATAATTAGTAGAAACTACTAATAACCCTACTAGGAAAATATTCGCGGAACTCCCTTATTAATAAAGTAGTTTTACTAGAGTAAATATATAAATTAATTAATTAATCAATAGTAACGATAATATAATTAAAATATATTAAGATTTAATAACGCGATTAAATAAACTAACTTCTATATTACTCTCGATTTAAATAATTAATATATATTACAGTATCTTAAAATAACGAATCGTAGTTATTTATATATTAATTTCTAATAAATATTCTCTATATTAAAAATTATACTAATCTTTTTATTAAGTTTTAATTAGAATTTTATTTCCTCGCGAAATCCTTTCTCATTTTAATTATTAATATTTATCTATTTACTTAATATTTTTATTGAAATTAATAATAATTTAATATTCTTCGCCTAAGGAGTATTATATTTATTATATATAATATATAAATTAAATATTGAATAAATTAGATTTAAATTTATCTAGGAATATTATAGAAAATAAACTTATTTAAGAATATATATATTAAATAATCTTCTATAATCATTTATAAAGTATTAAATATATTATTTTAAAATTATATATCTTTAAGAAAATCTTAATAATAGTATCGATAAATCGAAAACTAGTTATTAAATATAATTACTTTAATAGTAAAATATTAGTAGTATAAAAAATATTTATTATCTATAGAGGCTTTGGCCCTAATATACTAGAATCTAGTTAAAAAACTAATTCTAATATAGAAGTACCGAGGTTTAGTTTAGTAATATTATACTAGAGTTTATTTTATAATACCGGCTCTAGCGGCTCGGAGTTAAAACGTAGAATACTTTAAAAATTGAAATTATTAAACGAGTACTCGCGGAACCTCGAGAGCCCGAAGTATTTTAAAATTATATTTTAAGCGCTTTAAAAATTATTAATTTAAAAATTATTTTAATTAGACTCGCTAGAAAGGTCTTTTTTACTCTTAAGACTTTTAAAATATTAAAATTCTCGAGTATATATCGGGTCTTTTAAATACTTATTACGAATATTATATAGTATTGAAATTACCCGTTAAGAGAGTAGAATAAATACTATTAATAAGATTATTTACTACGATCGGAGAGTAAATAGAGTAAGTAATTTATTATTTATTATATTTACTAAGTAAATAAAGGAAATATATTACTTTTAATATAATTTCCTTCTATTATATAAATAATATATTTTCTCGGTAGATAAAAACTTTATATTTAATTTCCTTTAAGACTTTTAATTATAAATTCTAAATATAGATATTTATTAAATTAATAATTAAGTTTATTAAACCTATTTAGTTATATTTAATTATTTATACGAAGATTATTATTTATTAATTCTTAATACTTTTCTCTAAAAGTATTAATTTAGATTTTATTAGTATAATATTAAAATATTAAATAGAGAGTCTTAATATTTTAAATATTTTTAAAATAAATACTTTAAGATTAATAAAGGCCTTAACTCTAAATATCTAAAATAATATTAAAAAACGTAATATTATAAATGACGGGAACTATATTAAAGTCTTTTATTTAAATTAATATTATAAAGAGTATAAAAAGTTTAATAATAAATTTATTTAATTTTAATTATTCTTCGTCTTTAACGAGAGTATTATATTAATTGATAAATAAATAATCTTTATTATTATTTATATAAAAAGTAACGCGTAATAATAAATTAAAATATATTTAAAATATTATATAAAAGGATTGAATAATATTAATAATTTAATAATAAAGTTTTAGATAAAGAATTTCTCTCGATTTAAAACTAAAATTTATTATATATTTAGATTTTCTAACGAGAGTAATATAATAATTCGTATTATTTAATATTTAATATAGCGAAGATTTATATCCAATTACTCGGTATAGTTTTAATACTATATAATACTAATAGATTAAAACGATACTACTTTTATAATAATATATTAATAAGAAGTAAAAGATAATATTAAGAATAAATTTATATAAATAAAAACCGATATTTAAAACCTCGATATATTTATAAAATAAATAATCGCGATCGATAATAAATTATATAGACGTATAATAAAGAAATATTATAACGGAGGAATTAACGAATAAAAATATTTAAGAGTTTATAATAATTAATTTAATTTAATTTATTAATAACGCTACGAGAAATTTAATTTATATAGTTATATATTAATAAAACTCGATTCTATTAAAAAGGGACCTATAAAAGAACTTTAGAAATAGGGTAAATAGTAATATAAAAGGAAAATAATAATAAATTATTATAATTATAATAAGCCGGGCTATATCGCTAGGAATTATTACTCGAAGAATATAATAAATCGATAATAATTAAATATATTTAAAAAGGAGATACTAGATAATATAATTAGGTCCTTTAAAAATCTAATATAAAACGATACTAGGTTTAATAATTTATTAGAAAAGTAAAAAGAATTTAAAAAGGAGATAATCTAAAGAATTCGAGAATTCGAAGAATTAAATAATAATAATAATAAAACTCTAAACGAGGATTTAAAGGAAGGATAAAAATAAAAATAAAATATAATAAATTCTAAAGAATAACTTTAGGTAATAAATAATTTTAATAATTTTAAAACCTAATTTATCGTATTAGAAGAAAAACCCGAAGAAAAGAAAAAGAAGAAAAAATAATCTTTTAAAATCAATTATACTTATAATAAATATTTTTAACGATATTAGGAAATATATTAATTAATATATATAAATAAATATTATAAATATTATTATAATAATTGAAAAGAGCGAAGATATATCGTAAAATTAAAATATAATTATATTGTAGATAATTATTTATAGTATTTAATTAAGAAAAGAGAGAACTAAGTCTTCCTAGGTTATAATAAAGATTAATAATTATAATTACGAAACTAAATAAATTATAGTAAAAAATAGAAAAATTATAATTAAAATAAATAATATTATTATTTAACCGAAGGATATAAAAGATACTTCGAGTTTTAAAAGTACTACGGATTTTTATTTTTATCGGGAAAAGTCTAATTCCTTATATTAAAAGAAAATATAAAGAGATTAATATATTAACCCTAAAACGATATTTATATTTAATTTAATATAATATATATATCCGAATACTAGTAAAGGTTAGCGGGTATAAGGTCGTTATAGTAATAGATTTAAAAATAATTAATAACTTCGTATCTTAGATAATAATTTAGGTAATTAATTTATTAATTTAAAAAAAAAGAAATAATACGAGTTTTAATTAATTAACGAGTTAAAACTATTAATAAGAAAAGTAAATAAAGAGACGTTTTTATTATTAATTATTATTTAATACTACTATAAGGAAATTACCTTCGATATAATAAAAATAATTATTTATTATATTATTCTAAGGATACTTTAATTAAAGAGATATAATCTAATAATTAATTAGAAAATAAAAGTATTTATATTTCCGCGTATTAAAGATATCGCTAATATAATACTTATATATTTATAGAGGATAATTATAAATAAGAAATCGAATTATAACTTAGTCGAAATTTATAGTATTTTATCTTTAAATAAAAATAACTTTATATAAAAATCCGATTTAATATATATTAATTAAAGAGGTTAATAAGGCGAAATAATTCAAGTTTTAAAAATAAAACCGAGCCTCTTAATATCCCTAAAGAGTATTAATAATAAAAGTATCTTTTTTAAAAAGAGATAATTATAAAAATATTATTTAAATATTAATTATAGATTATAAAATCGAACTCGAATTAAATAAATAATCGATATTTAGACTTATTTATATTTTATTAGAAAAAGAACTCGGAGTATTTCGCGGGTATATCGACGAGAATTTTAAAAAAGAATTTATTCGAGAATCTAAATTATTAATAAATTATCTAATTTTTTTTATAAAAAAAAAAGATAAAGTTTATAATTATATATAAATTATTAAAAGTTAAACGATATTATAATAAAGAATTAGTACTCTTTATTAGATATTAATATATTATAGGATTAGTTTATAATAGTGAAAATATTTACGGGACTAGATCTTCGAGGCGCGTATAATTTAATTCGAATAAAGAAAAGAAAAGAGTAGAAGATTATTTTTAAAATTAAATATAATTATTACAAATATTTAATAATACCCTTCGGACTTATTAATATACTAGTATCCTATTAAATACTAAAATAATAATATTATATAAATATATATAAATATAATAGTAAATATATATTTTAATAATATTCTAATTTACTTTATTAATAAAGAAGAATATATTTAATATATATAAAACGTCCTAATTTATTTATTATTAATTAGACTTCTCTTTAAACTAAAGAAATATAAATTTTATAAGAAATTAATCGAATTCTTTAAATTTATAGTTAATATTAAAAGTATTTATATAAACCCTAAAAAGATTGAAAAGATTAAAAAATAATTTATACTCTATAATATTAAAACGGTATAAAGTTTCTTAGAATTTATAAACTTTAATAGAAGATTTATTAAAGATTATTATAAAAAGACTTTATTATTAATAAATATTACGAAGAAAAATATTACTTTCTAATAAGGATAAAATAATAATAATTTTTTAAAATATATTGAAAAAGGTTTATAAGAAACCGTTAATATTATATTCCTTTCGAAGTAATAAATTTACTCGGATCGAGACCGATATTTTAAATCTTGTAATAAAAACTTATATTCTTTAATAAAGGAATAATAAATAATACTTTATTATATATTATTTACGAAAGATATTATAATAGAATAAAAGTATAATATTTATAATAAAGAATTACTAGTAGTAGTATCTATATTAATATAGTAAAGAGTATACGTAGAAAACTTTTTAATTTTTATTATCTTTAAAGATTATAAAAACCTTCTTAACTTTACTACTATAAAATAATTAAATCGGAGATAAATTAAATAGTTAGAATTATTAAGATAATATAAATTTAAAATCTTTTATATTTTAAGAAAGAATAACGGTCGCGCCGATATATTTAATAAACGAGAAAATTGTATAGAGAATAAGAACGTAATAATATAACTAGTTCTTATTTAATAATAAGATAAATCGCTAGTTCTAATAAAATAATTATTAACGATACTATATATCTCTATTCCTAAAATTATTAATAATATCTAGAAGAAATATAAAAGCGATACTTTAATTAAAATATTATAAAATTAGTAATTATAAACTAAACTATTAGAATATAATAAAAGAACTTTTTTTCTTATAGAATATTTTAAGGAAATTATTCGCGATTATTATAATAATTTAATTTAAAGATACTCTAGAGTTATTAAAATTATAAAATTAATTTATAAAGAATACGAGGCGCTAGGACTATAATCGTATATCGAAAAATATATTAAAGAATAAATCGAATATTAGTAGAATAAATCTACGAGGTATATTAAATATAGTTAAATCTAGTTCGCTCTAATACGTCGGTAAAACGAAAAGTAACTCGATTATAGTTTAGGGCGCTCGACGGGCGCCCTAGGAGTTTTAAATATAATATTTATCTACCGACTCGATATACGCCTAAGGTATATAGTTAAGGGGCCTAGAGTTTTTTAGGTATATATCGAGTAAACTTAAAACGGGCGCTAAATTAATAGTATATTATTGATTTTAACCCCCGTTTATAACCCCTATTTATAGTTATAACCCTAATTTATTTATAATTATAACTCTATTCTATTTATAACTATAATTATAACTCTTCTATTATTATATTTCTATAATTATCGCTATCGTACTCTTATAATCGTTATTATATATTTTAATATATAGTTTATATATTACCCCCGTAAAGATTTCGCCTAAATCGATCGATTCTAGAGATTAAAATTTACTAGTATTAAAAATCGTTCTAGGGACTCGTTACCGTCGGTAAAGATAATTATAGAATATTAAAATTTTTAAAACTTTCAAATAGTAAATTACGTAATTTTTTAAAATTAAGACTTTTAAAATTTTAGATTTAAATTACGCTCGTAGAGAGCCCGATATTTATTTTATAATAGTTTTAAATACCCGTCGAGCGCCCGTCGAGCGATTTAAAACTCGAAGGATACTCGGCGGGTATTCGACGAGTATTTAGAGCCGCTTAGGCGCTTTAAATTTATCTCGGGTATTTAAGATAATTTACTTTTAAACCCCGAGTCGTTAAAGCCGATTTTCGATTTATTAACGTATTAAAAATACTTTAAAATAATATTATTATAAACTTCGTTATTAAATTATTAAAATTAAAAAACCTTATTATAGTAAAAACTTCTAACTCTTTAATAATAATCTATAATAAATTTAATAAATATATTATAATAATATTAATTAAAGAGATTTATAGAGTAGAATTAATTACTTTTATATTACTCGATCGATGAATTCGGGATTATAATATTTTTAAATTAATTATTTTTAATAAGGAAAATAATTTACTTCTAATTATTAAAAGATACTAGTTAATACTATTACAACCAAATTACGAATATTAACTACGTATTATTCATAGACTAATCAATAGATAGAATAAACGAACTAAGTAATAAAAATATATTTACGATATTATATTAATAAAAAATAGAATAATAAAGTAAAACCTTTATTTATAATTTAACTAGTATTTAATAATACTTAATTTAATATAATAAAGATTATACTATTCTTCGCGAATTATAATAAAAATATTAATATATTTTTTGAATTTAGATAGAGACTAAATACGTAAAGAGCCTTAATCGATATAATTAATATAAAGATATTATATTAAAATATATAAACCTAAATTAACTTAACGAATACTCGAACGAAAAAAATAATAGTTAAATATCGAAAAGAGATATTTTTAATTAAAGAAGAGAGATAAAGTATATTTTTTAATAAAAAATATAAAAAGTAAAAGACCGAGTAAAAAACTAAATTATATTAAAATCGGATTATTTTCGATTAAAAAGAGTAAAGAATTAATTAATTATAAACTAAATCTTCTAGCCGATATTAAAATATATTTAATATTTTATATTTTTTTACTAGAGTTAGTAGACTCTTTAATATTTTTATAAAATATCTTTTATTTTTAAATTAAAAAAGAAACGGAATTCGGGATCGAAAAAATCTTAAAATTTTAAAATTAAAACTATTTTATTAAATAAAAAGAGTATAGCGAATTAAAAATATTTAAGAATTATACGAATTTTAAAAACTACCTAGATCTCTTATAAAGATTTTATCGGGAATAAAGAGTACGATTAATTAATTAAATTTATCCTCGAGTTATAATTACTTTAAAGATATATTAAAGAAAAAATCGTTAGGTTTAAAACTAATATTATAGTTTCTTTATTTTTCTTTAACTCGGTAATATTTTCTAACTCGCTTTTAACGAGTTATTTTTCTTTTTTTTTAATAACTCGACTTTAATTTAAAAATAAATTTATTTCGTTAATATTATTTTAACTTTTTTTAATTTCTCCTCCCGTGATTTCCGAAGACGAGTTCATTTTATAGGTGAAAAGAATACTAGGTTATATTTTTATTTAATATAAATATATTTTATATATTTATTTAAGCGACCTTTAATTTTATATTTCTTAAAATATTATTTCTCGACGTAATATTAATAAATATATATAGTTAAATTTAAATTAAAAAGAGATTTACGAAGTTACTATTTATAACGAAAAGATAAAAGGGAGGTAGGGCTCGATATTTATTATAATTAATAATTTACTTCTAGAATAAAAGTAGTAAAAATATAGTATTAACGAAATAAGATACGTAAGAATTATAGTATTAACGAAATAAAATAGTAATTAAGATTTAGTCTTAGTATATTATATATTAATTAAATTATTTATCGGTACGAATAAACTATTATCTTATATTAAGGTACTAGTAATTATAATAATTACTTTTATAAATAAAGAGCCTAACGTCCTCGAGGTTATAAACTATTAATATAAATATATAAGCGAATTAGTCTTACTAAAAATAAGTTTAGTATTATAATTATTATTATTATCTCTCTCTTCGACCTAAACTCTCCCTATATAATATATAAAAGATAGAAATACCTAGTCGAGGCGACGACGTTTTTATTTTAAAGTATCGAGAGGGAGACTAGTTATTAATTTATAAACCGGAGTAGTATCTTTACTAGAAGATCTAGTTACCGGAGTATATATTATTATCGTAATTATACTTTTTATAATAACCTTCGATATCGCCGTATCTATAATACGACTAGAGGAAGTCTCTACGGCGGTACCGAATTAATTATATAATTTATTATTATTTTTAATAAGTTTACCGCCTAGTATAATATTAATAATTATCTATTATTTAAATTTCTCTCGATTACGTACGCGTTCTAAAGCGGGATATCTCTTAATTAATATATTTATACTTCTATTAATATTAACGAAAAGATTATTAGCGAAGTCTTTAATACTATTTATATTTTTAATTTTTTTAATTAATTTTATCTACCTATTATTAATTAATTAGTCTTTAGGTATTTCGATCTCTACGGAATCGAAAAAACTCCGTAATAAATAATCGACCTAGTATTAATTTAAGAGGCGGTCCCGGTATTAAATAAAAACGGTATAAAAGACTTCTAGGACTAATAAAACCCGGATTATTTTATTATTAATTTTAATAATAAGTCCTTCTAAGAAATCTATATAGTTATATAAAATAATATTATTATTCGTTAAGATCTTATTTTTAGTTATTAACTCGTTTATATAGGTTTCGGACTTAACGAATATTTTTTTAATAATCTCGACTAGGGACTTCTCTTTAGTATTATTATTTAAACCCTCCGATAATATAAAAATATCTTTAATCTCCCCTTCTATTTTTAACGGCTTAGTTTATTTATTAGGTTTTATTTTCTTCGAGCGCTTTATTCCTAAACCGGTTATATTCGCTCCCGTAGTATTAGGTAAGAAAATTTATTTTATTTTACCCTTTTTATTTATAATAGAGTTAGTATAATATATATTATTTATTATAAAAACTAGCTCTTCGATATCCGTAGTAAATTAGGTATTTAGGTTTAGAGTAATACTCTTTAATTAATAATATACTAGCTCCGTAATCTAGTTTTTATTAATTTATAATAACGTAGAATTATTCTTTATTAAAGGCGGTACAGTCGTTAACGTAACTAGTTTAGATTTATTAATTATTATAGAAATACCTATTATTATTTATATTAAAGGGGCTTTTTTCGTATTTAAATTAATTAAAGTTTTATTTTATTTAAATTTCTTTATTACGCGCTTTACTCTCTTTTATTTAAAACTTTTAAATATAATAGAAAAAGAAATAATTTATTTAAAAATATCGGTTATAAAGAAAATCGAAGTCTAAAATATAATTTAAAATATAATTAAGAAATCTTTATTACCGGTTTCGAAATATTATTTTATAATTATAGGTACTATAATTTTCCTATTTATTTATTTCTTTAAGGGCGTAGATAAAATAACCGTAGTTTTCTACTTTAAAGAATTTACGGTTTTAATTTCGGCGGCGACTTTTATTTTAAATATTTCCCTAATCTTATCTAACTCTTTTAGTTATATAATTAAGTCTTCGGATATTTATATAATTTTAATATATTTCTTTTAACGTTCCTACGCCTTAATATTAAATAACTCTATATTAACTAACTAAGAATCGTTATTATCGATCGATTTTATAAAGGAGGTTATTTTTAAAGTCGACTTTTTCGGTAGGAATAATTTCGTTATCGACTCTTTTAAAGACTACTTCGAAACCGAAAGTTTTTTATTTATTTCGGACTCGCTCTCGTCGCTTTCGTTATCTTTATTAAATTTCTTAAATATCGACTTCTTTTATATTAAAGATTTCTTCGAAATTATAAACTTTATTAGCCTCGGGCCCTTTTTATTTAATATCTTTAATAATATTAAGAACTCTTTTACTTTTATTATCTCGTTTATCGAGAGATAATTATATCTTTTTATAAAGATATATCGGTTATATTTCTCTCCTTTTATTAAAATTAATTAATTAATTTAATTTCTATAATAAGTTCCCTTTATCCCCGTATAATTACGCGTAATTAAAAATAATCGCGTATTTTATACGATTGTTTTTTATTAATTATATTATAACTAGCTACCCGTTATTTATTTATTTAAATTATAAGTTATTTCTTAAATTAAATACCTTTAACTAGTTTTTAAATTATATATTTAAAGAAATTTTATTATATTAAATAACTAGCCCGGTTTATAATAAAGAAAGATATTTACCTATTAATAATTAAATATCTTTATCTTCCGTTGTATTATATATAGGTTTATTATACGGTAAATTTTTAACTTCTTCGTTATCGATTTTATTATTGACTTCGGCTTTAATAATCTACTCGTTATTTACTTTATCGCTTTATTTAAAAATAAAAGCGCCGGATTTTTTGTTATCGTTTTTATTCGCTACCTTAGTTAATTTAATTTTAGTTATTTTCGTTATTTTCTTTACCTTTATTTTATTACCTTTTAAGGCTAGTTTCTTCGAAGTTTTTCCTAAATATAATTTAATTATATTATAATTAAAAACTTATTAAAACGAAGATATTATATTATACTCGATCGGGGCGAGCGATATAAATAAATAATTAATTTTAAAATTAAAAGAGGAAAGATATATTAATATTATATAATATATAAAATACTATAGCTAAATAACACTATAACTTTAATATTTATTAATTATATCGAGCGAGAAAAAAACGATTTATTATTATTTAAATAAATTAGAAATAGTTTATTAATACAACGGGGTTATTAAGAAATTCGTTATTACTAAATAATAAAATTATCGTCGCGTAATAAAACGAAAATAAAATAAAGATTAATAAATAAATAAAGTAATATCGTCCCTTAAATTATTTATATAGTTTATAACGATTTTATATTATAATCGTTAATTACGCCCTCTACGTTTTTAAAATCCTATTTATTATATTATATATTCTAATAGGGCCCCTAGCCCTTTTATTTAATTAAATATTATATTATTAACTTTTTTCCTCGTTTTAAAAACTTTTTTATCTTTTTATCTAAAATACATTTTATTTTAAAATAATTATTTATACTTTTATTATTATTATTAAGAATAGTAGCCTACCCGATCTTTTAAAGACGGTTATATAAATCCCCTTTTAACGGAGTAGGTTTTAAGATAACGATCGAAATAACGAGGTAAATATTTATTATCGGCGGTAACTCTAGTTTATAGACTAAACTATTTATTCGTTTTAAAATTTTAAACGGGCTAGCTCTTTAGTTTAAAAATTTATAATTCTTTAAACCCGGGATTCTATAATCTTTATATAGTTTTAAAAAGGTTATATCTCTTTTTTATATTATTAAAAGTATATATTTATTATTATACCGAAATTTAGTATTAATCGCCGCGAACGAAATCGCGTTAACGATTTCCTTCTAGTTAATAGTTTTAATATTAGTAAAATTTATCCTTCCTATTATATCTTAAACTAAAATTCTATTATTAAGTTTTATATTATAGATAATCTTATTCGACGAAAGCGTCGTTATTAAATTTAAAGAATTATTTATAATAAATCGTAAAGTAATTACGAATTTATTTTATAAACTATTAAAATAGTATATTAAATAAAATCGTAGTATTATTTTTATAATTTAATTTATCCGTTCCGACTAGCCGTTAAACTAAGAGTAGTAGGTAGTAGAGATTATTAATTTAGTTTTTAATATTTTAAAGATTATTTTTTATAAACCTAAAAGAAATTTAAGGTCTTTATTAAAAATAATCGCCTTTAGAATTCCTTAGTCGGTAAAGGCGAGAAATAATACGTTTATTTATTCTTCGGCGTTAAATATATTTTTCCTTAAAATCGTAGTAATTACTTTCGAGAACTTATAAATAATAGTTATTAGATAATTATATCTATTTATAAATATAAAGAGCGTTATATAAAATCGATAATAATATAATAATAAATCTTTAACTCTATTAGGATTAGTTTTAAAATATTATATAATATATACCTTTTTATTTAATTAAATTAATATTAAAGGTAGTATAAGAAATAGTATTTAAATCTTCGAGTTAAATACCGTATATAATAACTATCGGCGATATTCTTATATATTTTATAAAATCCTATATGATTTCGCTTATTATATAAGAGTTCGAATATATTCTATTCTACTAATTTCGGGATATATAGGCGTTTCTTATTAATATATTCGTCTTTATATTATATAAATAAGTCTTTAAGAAGGAAAGGAATATTAGTATTAATTATATTAATATTATCCGTAGACTTTAGCGCTTCCTTTTTAAGTTTATCTTTTTTATTTATAAAGAAAGTTATTATTCTTAATTATTTCTTATTTTTAGAATACGCCTCTTATAATTTAAAGTGGTATTTAGAAGATATTTTAATTAGAGTAAAATAAAAAGCGAAAATATCATTAAAAATACTAGGATCTTTAGTATCGAGATATTCTTTTTTACCGAAAAGACGAGATAAAGTATCTAGTATAATATTTTACTTTCCTAGATATTAACGAATATCGAGATTATATTATAATATATATTAGGAAGTCTATATTAACCGTAGATTTATCCTATTAAAAGAGGACGACGATAGTCTTATTTATCGGGTAATATTAATAATTACCGAATAATTAATAAAGATAATAATTTTCTTTATCGGGATTTATATAAATAGGTATAGAATCTTTTTTAATATCTAAATTAAACTTATTACTTTTAATTCCGTAGGCTAGTAGCGCGACTCTATAGAATTAAATAATTTAAATAAAAATAAAATTAATTATATATTAATATAAAGGAAATTATTATTTTAAGGATCTTTTTAAATATAATATACTATCGCGTTAATTCCGTACGATTTTAATATATCGATATTAATATATAATTAATAAACTAGATCTCGATAATATAAATAAGGTTTAAAAATAAATATTTTTTATAATAATTTAAAAAAAGTTAATTCCTCTTTTATAAATACGAAGTAAATTTTTTTAGAATAAATCTTTTATATATTCCCGCCTTAAGACGGCGAGCCCTTTAAAAGTTAAATTTTCTAGTATTAAAATAATTTAATAATTTAGGCGAAGTATTTAATATTATTTCATAATTAATTTATTATTCCGATATATATTTCTAAAGTTTATAATATATCTAGTAAACGAAGTTTTTTAATTATTATAATTTTTTCTTTAATAGTAGTTAAGTTTAACCTATTTACTTTTTAGTCTAGAAGTATAACGGAGGGGTAAATTAAAAAGGATTTTTTAAATTTAAACGAGATTTTAAGACCTATAAATAAAACGAAAATAATTATAAAATATTCGATATACTCGGAATAAGACCGTAAGAAAATTACGACGTTATCGATATAGTATCTCGCGAATACTTTATACGGGCGAAGAAAAGTATCTATTTTATATTAAATATACGGAATTAACTCTTTCTATCCTATTACTACGACGTTATAATACTCCGAACTACGGTAAGAAATTATTATAAATTTATAATAATTATCTCTCTCAACTAAGAAGAGATAGAATTATTTATTATAATTAATAATATTTATATAAATATACTTTTATATTAACGAAATAATATCGCTTTAAAGCGGAAGAGGGTAGTTATTAAAAATAATAATTTTATTTAAATTATAAATATCGATTATAACTTTACCCTTTCGTATCGGTATTCTTTCGGGGTCTTTATATACCGTCCGCTATATAACGAAGATAAAGAAAGCGAATAGGGAAAGTTTAATAAACTATAATATTTTCCTTTATTAATATATTTTATCGAATTTCTTATTTATTAAAGTTTTTATATCGGGGTTTAATAGGTAGACTTTATAACTAAATTTTATATTAAATAATTATTAGTTCGTAGTAAACGGAATCGATAATTATTTAAATTCGGGTAGGTTAATTATATCTCCTATATTTTCCTAAATATAAGAGTATTATTTTATAATCTCTTTAATCGCGGTAATATCGGAGTCGTTATTATAAATTATAATTTTATTTAATAGTTTCGTTTTTATAGAAGGATCGATTTTAGGCCTTAAAATTAACCTCGGATTATAAAAGTTAATAAAATATAATATAACTATATTATCCTCGTAAGTTTTCGCTATAAAGGAATAATTATCTAAATTAATAAAATATACTTCTCTTACTTTATATTCTATAATTAATTTTATTCGTTAACGGCGAGGAATAATAAAAGGTATATTCCCCTCGTTATAAATATTAATAAAGTTAATTATTAAATTTATAAAATAAATATAAACTTCTTTTATTTATAATTCGAATAAGAAGTTTTAATCTAGTAGTTATAATTTCTATTACGGGGTAGACTCTAGTATAAGTATTATTAAATTAAACCTCGGTATTTCTATAATAGGCCTAGTGTCTTGGCTAGATTCTAGTATATTAGGGCCAAATCCTCTATAAATAATTAATATCTTTTATACTACTATTATTTTTACTACTAAAGTAACTATATTTTAATAAATAATAGTAACGATATATATTAATTACTTTATCTATTAAGACGCTTCCGTTTATATACTAGTCTTTTAGTTTTCCCTTAAGGCCTTAATATTAACTTAGTATCTCTATTGTAAAAACCGTTTATATATAGTATTAAATATATTATTTATTTAGGCCCTTCCTCCTCGACGAGTATAATCTCTTCGTTAAATTCTCGTATACTAGCTCTTACTAAACTACTAGCCTACTATTAAAGTAACTAGTCCTATATATCGACGATAAATATACTTAACCTACTATTAAAGTAACTAGTCCTACGTATCGATAATAAAAAATCTAGTTTTTAAAATTATTAGTTATAGTATAGTAAAATTACTTATCTATAATATATTTTTTAGAATAATCGACTAGCGCTTTAAAGATATACTAGCTACTATATAAAAATAAATATAGAAGTAGAAAGAGGATATAATTATTTAATAAATAGTATTTTTTTATAAACGTTACTTTAAAGCCTTCCCCTCGAATATTTAACTTTATAAATATTTATAGTAATATTATACTAAGCTAGTTAAACTAGTTAACGATAAACCCGTTAACTAGTTATCGCTCTCACTAATTATAACTATTATCGATTCGTTACTAGAGGTTATTCGTATATATAATAATACTAGTTAGTTAAAGTTTGGAAATTAATTATATTTAAATTAACCCCGCGCTAAAATAGTTTCAACTTTTAAAGATACCGGTAAACGACTATTTTTAAAAATTACTAATTATTTAAAACCTGCGCCAAGGTTATAGATTTACGCCAAGATCTTATTTTTATATATAAAAAAGTCGACTATTTAATACCTCTTTATTAATATTCTTATAATATTAAATATATATACCCCTATTTTATTAATATTATAATTACTACCGTTATTCGCCTACGTTATCTCTATATCTTCTTATCGTTTTATTTTACTATCGCTAGAATTAGTATCTAAAAGTATATTAAGAATTAAGGCTCTGCGCTAAACTTTAAAACTCTATAATACTCCCGCGGTTACTCTATACCGACTATTCAAGAGCTAGGGACATATTATATATATTTATTTACTCTATAATTTCTATATATAGACGCTATTTACGTTATTATTTACGATACCCTATATCCGTGTATTAACGAGGGCGTTAACGTCTTTCTTTTTAAATAAATATTCTATTACGGGGTAGACTTTAATATAAATATTACTAAACTAAACCTCGGTACTTCTATAATAGGTTTAGCGCTTTAACTAGATTCTAGTATATTAGGGCCAAATCCTCTATAAATAATTAATATCTTTTATATTATTATTATTTTTACGACTAAAGTAACTATATTTTAATAATTTCCTTTTTAACGAGATTACTACCGCTAATATAATTTATACTAGAGTTATTTAGCGGCGCTTTAACTATATAATATATCGGATCTTTATATTATCTCTAGTTATAGATTAAATAGAGATTATAATATCTTCGTACTTATTTAAAATTATTTAATTATTAGGGAAGTCGATAACGGCCTTCTCCTAACCTAAAATATCTATACCGATAAATATATTAATTTTAAAGTTATCGATGATATAGAAGTCCCTAGTAATCTTAATTATTATTTCTATATTATTTTTTATTTTTCCGTTTATATAGAATATAATTAAAGTCTATTTTATAATTAAATAATAATTCGAGTCGATATCTTTTAAGGTAATAGTTTTATTATAAATTTATAACTAAATACTAGGGACTCGTTACGTAATAAATATTTTATCGATTATATTTATCGGATACCTAGTATTAAAATATTCTAATTCTCGAATAATATTTAGAGTAAAACTTATTTAGCCGGTAAAATAATACTATATACGAAATATTATCTCGTTAATTAGTGAAGGCGGAGTAGTAAATTTAATAATTAATTTACCCTTTTATCGAGGAGAAGATTTAAGAGTTATTAATTTTAATATTATTATAATCTTTAGAATTAAAATCTTTAAAGTAATATTTAACTCGGTGTTTTTAAATTTTATAGAAATAGGATTAACTATTTTCTAGATATTAATCGAGTATATATATTTCCTTTCTTTTAGGTATATATATAGAAGATTATTTAATAAGAAGTTAGATTTATAGTTTTTATAAATGAAATATTAACCTATTTTCTTTATAGAAATATAATACGTAATTAAAACGAATTTAATATTAATATTTTTATTAATATTTTATTCTTTATTTATAATACTCTCTTTGATATTATTACGCCGCGGAATAAAGAAGGGAAGGGATAAAACTAACCTTTATTCTCTTCCCCGGAGTAGGGAAGAGAATAAATAAAGAAAGGAAGAGAATATTAAGAGAAAATAAAAAAGAGAAGGGATTCCTTATTATTTCTTATCTCTACTCTCTCTATAAAACTAATAGTTATAACCGACTAATATACTCTTTTAATACGTATTTTAATTATATTAATCTTTATCCTAATCTTAAATTATACTAGTTATTTTAATATATTCTTAATTTCTTTTACTAAATATATATTCACGATTTATTATAAGGAAAGTAGATATAATATATTAAAATTTTATTATACTAAGTATTATAGAATATTAATATTTCCTTTATATACCCCCGGTAGATTTTTTAATAATTTAATATCCTTCGCCTAAATAATTATATATTTAGTATATATAATAGTAAGATTCGCTATTAGAAATTCTAAAAATTAATATATTTAGTAATATAATAGGCTTAAAACTTATTAGAAAATAATATAATTATATAATACTTCGTTACCTTTTATAGTATCTTTAGAGTAATTAATTACTATCGGAAATTATAATTTAATTATATATTTTATATAATCTCTCGAACTAGACGTTAAAATAGCGCTTTAGGAATAAGAAATTTAATAATTTTTTAATAATATCGAATTTAGCGAAGTATAAATACTAGTAATAAATTAGTATATTAATTAAAATAAAACTAAATAAAAAGACGAAATATTTATATCTTTAATTTATACGGCGTCGACGAGTTATAGGAATAACTTTTATTTTCCGTCTCTATTTCTTAATTTATCGTCGTAGGGTTTTCGTTATAGCTAGGGCTTTTTAAATTATTAGAGGGCGTATACTAATACCTTTATTATTATCTTAAACTAGGTTTTTACCCGATAACTAAACTAGATCTCCGTTTATATCCTTTACTTTCTCTATATTAATAGATTAATATAATAATTACGATAAATCTAGAATAAAAAGTAAGATATTTATAGTTTATAAAATTTTTTAGGGTCTAAGATTTCTTTTTTTCTTAAATTTAGAATTTCTTGACCCTAGGGGCTATAAATAATAATAAATTAATATATTAATTACGATAAAACTAGGATATAAATCAAATATTTTTTACTTTAAACTTTTATTATTATTTTAATTAAAGTAATATATTAATATAATAATTAAAATAATATTAAGAGAAAGGGTTAGGAAAATTACTACCTAAAGTTTTATTTTAAATTAGACCTACGATCTTCTTTTTCTTCTTTATCTCTTTATCTTTACGAGTTTTTTAATTTATAAATATTTTATTTTAAGCGGCTAGATATATAGATTTTCTTTTATTAAATAATTTTAGATTTTCGAGCTTTAATTAATTAATCTATAATAAGGCTCTTAAATTATATTTAATATTAATTAATATCTTAATAAAATCCGGTTCTTCTTATTTAATAACCGGTTTTTAATATTTAACTACGTATTTAGTCTCTATAATAAAATATTATTTATATAATAGAATACGAGGTCTTCTTTTACGATACGAATAAAATTAATTAAAATCTAAATAAAGAAGATAAGATAAATAATTAATAGACGGATTATATTAATATTAATAATTATTATCGTCTAGATTATACTTATTAAATATAGACGGACTCGTATATAAAATTATATTTAGAGCCGTTATAACTAAAGTAATTAATAACGGTTCACTCGTATAGTTATATATATTAATTCTAGGTTTTTCCGGATTATAGTATATTATAGATTCCTTATTATATATAAACTCGTCGAATTCGAATTTATTTAGGAGAATATCCAAGCGATACTATAATTTATAAAAATAATTAATACTTTTATTTTAATCTTTATACTAGTAACCTTATTTATTTAGTATCTTTATATATATTTATTTAGGAGTTATTAGATTCGATAGTTTATAAAGAAGGTATTTTCTATATTTTATAACTTTAATTAATATTATTTATCCTAGACTTTACCCTAGTAACTTTATTATAATATTATTTTATAATTAAATAGCTTCGGCTTAAATAAATAATAGAGGAGTTATTAATTATAATCTATATATAATATTAGTACTATTTATCCTAATCTTTATTCTAGTAACTTTATTAAATTAAAATTAAATAATCTTTTAAGGGAAGACCTTACGTATAATAATAAAAGATATAATAATAGTGAATATTATAATAGCTAGGCGTTTTATTAATAAATTCCTTAATTATATTTAATTTTACCTTATTTATAACGACGAAAGAATTAGGGGATATAAAGAAGAAAACGCCTATATAAATCGTTAGAAGTTAATTATACTAATCTATATATTAATAAATATATTATATCTTATTTTCGATTAATTAAAGATTCCTAGAGTAGTATTATTAATATAATTTAAATATTAGAGTAAGGTTAAAGTACGAGGTAAATTGGATAATAAAATTTATAATATTAAAAACGGGATTCGGAATTAACGCCGTTATTATTCATTTCTAGTCGATTAATAAAATATTATATACCTAAAGTATAGACTTTTATCCTAATCTAATAAATTATAAAAATTAATAAAGTTATTTATTAATTTGAATAATTACTAAATTTGAATAATTAATTTATAAGTATATCGTAAATTAAAAATTTATAACTCGAAGAAAAACTATATTAAATTACTAGATATAAAGATTAGGATAAAGATAATAAATTGTTAAACTATATATATATCTTATAATATATCTTTAGCTAGTAAATATACTTTTTAACTATTATATAAAATATATATTCTTTAGGGCTAGAGTAATCCGTTTATTATAAATCGTATAAAAGTTAGATATAATAATCGAAGTTAATTACTATATCGGTAGAGATAATTTATAATTTATTTATAAACTCTTTAATTAATATCGTCTTTACGGTTTTTTATAACGTATTTAACACCGTAAATTAAATCCGAAAATAACGTTTATATAACGTATATATAATTTCGCGGATAAGACGCGTAAAGGATAACTTCGGGATTAAAAGATCGGTTATTTTTTAAAAAAACTTAATTTCTTATAGAGTAATAACTAGTAAACTTAATAAATTCGAGTTTAATATAAAGAGATTTTATTTATTATCGTTCTTTAGTTATTTATTTTATACCGCGATTTTCTTTACTCGAGTTTTTTTAAAAGGAATTTTATATATATTAAATACTTTTCTTATTATCTTTTAACTCCGTTAATTAATAAAGGATTAAAAGCCCCGGCTAGTTATTATTATATTATATAAACCGTTAAAGAGCTTAATATTAATATTAACTATATTTTCTATAATAACTAGTAGTATAATTATTAATATTAATTAATAAGGATTTAATTAAATTTCGGTAGGAATTTATAAAAGAGGGTACGGATATCGGATAAAGATATATTTATAATTATTATAACGGGTAACTTAATCTATTATATATAAAAGAGCCGTAGATCTATTTTATTATTATATTTTATTAAATATTTTTATTATAAAGTATTCCTTAGTTATAAGACGTAGTTTATTTAAATAAATTATATAATTATAATATAACTATTAAATCGTTTTACTTTCCTACTCTTTTTATTTATTTATATAATTCGTATTTAAAATATTTTAAAATAGTAGTTTCGCTCTAAATAACTTTATATATAGTTAGTATTTTATTCCTTTTAGTATAATACTCTAGGATACCTCGTTTACGGTAAAGATTTCTACCGAATATTTTATAATTAAAGATAATAACTACCGCTATTATATATATAGAGTAGAAATAACTATCGATTTCCTCGTATAATTTTATTTATAATAGTAGTATTATAACTAAAAGAGGAAATATAAAATTAATAAAGTAAAGGGCTAGATATTTAATTTTTTATAAACCTCGTAAAAATTAACTCCGGAGTAGGAGTATTTCGATTATAATATTATAATAAATATTAAAGAGCCGAGGAATATCTATAAAAGATATAACTATATAGTATTAAAGATTATTATTATAAATAGTATAAAAACGTACCTCGAATTAAAGAAATATAAAAGGAAAGCTTTAATATATAAAATGAAATTAATTTAAAATATACTCTCGTTTAAAGACTAGGTATATAATTATCCTTTTAAATAATAAATATAAAGATTAATATAAATTCTTAATTATATAATTTAGAGGATTAAAAAAAAGGTTAATATATTAAGTTTTAATAATTAAGAGGTAACCTAGGAGGACTTCCCTAAATTATTTATATAAATAATTATCGGGTTTAGACTCTCTTTACGATTTATTAATAATATCGATATATAGTAAATATTTAAATATATTAATACTTAATTTACTCTCCCTTCTATATTAATAATTAAAAACTATATAATAAAGAAATATTAAAAGATTTAGCCTCTTCTCTTTTAGGATTTATTTAATAACGATATTAAAGTTATTTTTATATTAAATTTATAGTCTTCTAGAAACCGGTAGAGCTATATAATTATAAATATATACTTTATCGACTAGCGATAATAGTATTATATAGTACTTTTAGTTTTTAAATTTATAAAAAATAAATATAATAATAAAAGTCTAGCCGGGTACTTAAATATTATTATCTATTATTATAATTTAGGGGATCGTATTATATTAATTATTATAAATAACACCTTTAATAATATTATAATATATTAATTACTCGAGATAATATCCGCGGAGGAGAGTATATAGTTTATAGTTATAAGAAAGGAGTTTAAATATAAACTTCGCGAAGTTTATAACGAATTAGACTTTTTTACGAATATTAGAATTTATCGCGTTTTATATCTTTTTTATATTATTTAACTAGGTTTAAAGAAATTTCTTAATATTATTAAAATCTCGCTAACGAATAAAGACTTTTAGAAGAATTAGGACGAAAAAATAAATAAATAAAAACTTTTTAATATAGGAAAAGAATCTAGAATCCTATTTACTTTTATAAAGGTATATATTCTTAATTTTATATTAATCTTTATATCTACCTTTATTTATTTATTAAATTTAAGGTATATAAATTCGTAAAACCTCTACCTACTTTAATAAAAATAATTAATAGTATAAATAATTTTAAGATATCTAAAAGAGGTTTAATAATAAAAAATATTAATCGGCTAGGTTAATAGAGATAAAGAATATATAATAAAAAACGCCCGAATAAATTTACTACACTAAAGCTCTTCTAGGATATAATAATTAAATAGGATTTAATATATTATATATTAATCTAGGCCCGAATATTAAGGCTAGTATTAAAAAAGTTTTTTCGCGAGTAAAGAGAGTAATTATAAATAGACGGTAACGAATAAATTTAAATAAATTATCTTATCGAGTTTAATAAACCGTTTTATTAATATATATAAATAATTAATACCTTATATACGCCGACTATTTATATAGCCTTTTCGGTTTATAATAATTTATTTAATTATTTTAAAAATAAGGAGAAAAAGTTTAAAATTAAAAATATAAATTAAAAAAGGTTTATATTAATAGATTTAAAATTAAATTAAATTAAATTAAAATAATATTATTCTTAAACCTAATTAATTTTAGGTAGTTTATATAGTATAGTAACTCTCTTAAACCCTATTAGAAAAACGATTATATTTTAAGGTTAGGGTTAGAATAAAGAGATTAATAAAAAATAGGAGAATTATTATTAAAAATAACTTAACGAGTAATTTAATCGGTATACGTTTATTATTAATTAAAAGAAAATATATATTAAAAGAGACGTCGGCGTAGATACTTTTAAACGTTTTATTAAAAGTAAAAAGAAGACGTCGATTCCGAAAAATCGGAATAATAAGTTTTAAAGCTACCGCGAAACGAGTAAATCTATTATTTATATTAATCTTTATATTAATAATTATATCGGCTAATTTAATATAGGATTTAATAATAAAAATAAATCTATATTTAATAAATAAAAGGAACTTTTATTATATTATAATAATCTCTTTTATATTATTTATAATATTCTAGTTATACCCTCTACGGGGGTAAATTACGAGCGAGTATTTAATATTACTAACTAATTATATTTAATTTAAAAATCTTATAATCCGGAAACCTTCTCGGCTTTAATAATCCTTAATCGCTTTTAATTTAAAGAGAATGAAATAATAATATTATAATAAGACTTAAACTAGGAAGAGATAATAATATTTAAAAAATATAAAATAAAAGTAAAGAGGCGGGAAAAGGATATAATAAAGAGCGAGGACGAAGATGTAATTAATAATATAAATAAAGACTAGTTTAATAACCTTATAGAAAAAGAATTTCGATAATTTTCTAGGATTCTTATTATTAGTCTAGCTCGTAAAGAAAGAAGAGTTAGAGAATATAATTCTAGCCCTTAAATAAGACCTCCTATAATAATACTATAAATAGAATATTAATATTATAAATAGACTTAAGAAGGTATAAAAGATAAATCTATAAATCTATAAATTAGATTTTCCGAGTATACGATAAATTAGAGTTCTTCGAAATATTTATATTCGACCCGAGACTCTACGTTAAAAAGTTTAATAATAAGGAAGAAATCGAATATAGGATTATTCTTTAAATTATAAATATTATCTAGGCTTTATATAATAATTAAATATTTAGGCTATAATAGTTTAGAAATTATATATAGAAACGAGTCTCTAAAACTAATTTTATTAAAACTAGTTAAAGAGGCTAGACTTTTCTAAAAATCTTTATAAAGTAATAAAAATATAAACAAGACTCCTAAGAATAGAAAAAGATAAAACCGGAGCTAGAATTATAATTAATAATAGAATATAAATAAAATAGGTATAAAGATTAGTATAATAATAATAAAAGTTATTATATTAATAAAATTTCGGGTATTTTAATATACTAGCTATAATAAATATTAATCTAGATAATTAATTATATTTAATAGAAGTATACTTAAAAATCTAAACGAATTAATTACCTCTTTTTAATTTTATAGTAACTTTATAAATTCCTTAGATTAAATAATTCGTTCTAACTTTTTTTCGAGTTTTTTATATTTATTAAATTTCTAAAATACTTTTACCCTCTTTATTATCTTAGTATACTCCGGTCTTAAGAGTATCCCGAATACTTTTTTTATACTTTCTTTATCTTTATCTAGTATTTATCTATATTTAATAAAATCGTAATTATTAAATTATAGTTAATTAGGTCCTAGTATTATAACTTATTTATAATTATACTCGTCTAGCGCTACGCATTTATTTATTCTTTAGATATTTTATTAATTTCCGCTAAATAGTTTATAGATCTTTAGATTTATAATAAATTAAAATACTATATTATATTATAATATATACTCGAGTTTATCGAATATTTTATTAAGTTATAATAAACGTTTTTATTACTCTTTACGTATATATTAACTTATAATTAATATTAAATAGTATATAGATTAGTATAAAAATATATTTAATAATTATTTCTTCGTATATACGAGAACCCTATATATTTATATTTCTTTAGCGAATATTTATTATAGTATTTAATCTTCGTTTATAACGATTTAAATATTATAATCTAGTATCTTCGATAATTATTATAAATTATTTATATTATACTTTATTAATTTAATATAATTAAAGTCTTAATAATATCCTTCTAATTTTCTTTTTCGGTATTATTTTTAATATTATAATTTTCCTCGTCGTCTATTTTCTATCGAATTTAAAATATATAATTTATTAATTTTAACGAATTTCCTAAATTCTCTAAAAGTTCCTTATTTATTTAATTTAAATCTTTATTATTATCGATAATTATCTCTCTACCTAAAGACGCGCCGACGGTTTTTATAATAACGCGGGTATATTTACCCTAAAAAACCCTATTATATATTAATCCCGTTTAATTAATATAATATAAATTAATATAAAGATTAGTATATATTTTTTATTAATAGTATCGATCTTCGTTTATTAAGTTATCCTTTATTAATTTATAATTAATAGATTTAATTATTCTTTATTACGCGTTAAAGTCTTTTCTACTCGTCGAATCGTTTTTTAATTAATAATTTTAACTAGCTCTACCCGAAGTTTTTCTATAAAACGATTTATTAAATAGTTTCTTAATTTCATTATATTATAGTTTTTATTTAACTCCTCTTCGGTCTTTCTTTTTCTTTATTTATTAAATAAATAACTCCGATTACTTTATTTTAAATTAAATATAAATAAGGACTAGCCTAAAGTTTACTTCTCTTTATTAATTATAAAATAATTAACGATATATAATATATTAATCTATTCTATTATTTATTATTCGGTATTAAATCTAATTAATATCTAGATATGGGCTAGTCCTAGGCTTTTTAATCTTCTAATTTAACTATAAAATAATTAATAAAAATTATTTTATATTATCCTTTCTTATTACTTATTATATAATATTATAATAATATTTATAATAAGTTTTAACTAAAGAGACTAGTTATTTTAAATATATTAATCTTTATACTCTTTAGATTTTAATATAGATTTAATTTCTTATTTAATTATTATTAAAAGGGAGAATTCTACGATAAAATAACTATTCAATAATATTAGGTATAAAGATAAGTATAATTATAAGAAATTAAATAATGAAAGAGCCGGATACTAAAATATCCGAGTAGTTTAGCGAGTTTATTAATTAAATAAATAATTAATAAAATCTAGAAATAAAAGGAAAATATAAACGATTTAGAAATAAATTATTAACGCGGTACTAATAACTACTATAACGTTATATAATATAAATAATCTTAGTTATCCTAAAAAATTATAATTACTAAATCGAAGATTTATTAGAATTTAATATACTTAATATTAATAAATCTAATCTAGTTATTCTATTATCTTTATATATATTTAATATAATTAATTTATTAAATCTTCGTAAATATATAAATAGTTATATTAAAATATTTAGTATATCTAGTGAAAATATTTAGAAATATATTAAACCGCCTAGTATAACCCGCGGTTAAAATAAAGATTGATATAATTAAAATACGCGTTAAGATAGTATATTAATAAACTATAATATTAGCTCTATAAAGAGAATAAAGAAGGGATTCCCTATTATTCCCTTTTTTTCCTTATTTTAGGGAAGGGAATTACCGAGTTTTTATTCTCTTTTTTTCTTTTCCCCGGTTCCCTTCCCTAGCCGGGGAAGGGAAGAGATTCTCTATTTTATTCCGTAGCGTAAATATTATAATAACTCTTATTAATATTTATATAATAATTATAGTAATTTATCGGCGGAGTTTCGAGAGAGCCGAAATAATTATTAATAAATCTAAAGAAAATATCGTAATCCGTATTTTCGTTATTAAGATTATTATATAATTTATTAAAGTAAATAGACTATATCTATACTTAATTACCGAAAATACTATACGGTCTCGGCGGGTAGTATAGGCGTATTTTATAATTTTTATAATTTTAATTATTATAGTTCTAGTTCCCGTAGCCCCGATTTTTAACGAATAGATTTTAGTTAAACTAAGTATTTCCGGCGATAATTATAAATAATTACTTTAATAGTAGTAAAGCGTTTTTTAAAGATTTTTATAGAGGAGGTTTTTAAATTTATTATAACTATTACTATTATTATATTTAAAGTATAATCTACCGATTTTAAAAATAAACTAGTTAATTATAAGAGTTAATATAAAGGAAAGAAGGTTTAGTTATTTATTAATATAAGAAAAAATAAGAATTATAAAGATTTAGTTTTATAATAAATAGTCTCTACTTTTAAAAATCTTAAAATTAAGGACCTTAAGATATTTAAAAATCTTAAGATTAAAAAAGTCGATATTACTATTAAGGCCGATAAAGTATTAAATTATAATATTTATTTTATTATTATAGCGACTATTTATCCCTAGGTAGTTATTTATCCTCTTTTATATCGCGATTCTTTTCTCGCTCTTTAATTTCTTTTCGATTATCTTTATAGCCTTCTTTATTCTTTTAGATTTATATTCTATACTATATCTCCTTCCTATTTTTAAACTATTTAATAAATTTTCTAATCGAAGTATTATTTATTAAAGGAGGGATAATAACCTAGAAATTAATATCGAGGTAATTCTACGTTTATATAATCTATATATACTCTTCGGTAATACCGGCTTAAATAGTATATTTAGTTATATTCTAAACATAGATAAATAAATTATTTTATTCGGTTATATTCTTCGATATATATAACTAGCGACTAAACTCTTCTAGAGTTATAAATATTATAATTTTAAAATAACTTTATAGTCTAATAATTTAGCGTTATAAATTATTCGATAATTATATTATTATATCTTTCTTATTTTAGGAAAGGATTTTAAGTTATTAATTTATAATAATACTACGGAAATAGTTATTTAGATTCCTTTTTATTATATTTTTATCTTTTATTATAGCGAAATCCTAAACTTTATTATAAAAGATATAGATCTCTTTAAATATTAATTTCTTAGAGTTAAAGACGATATTACTAGCGCTCTATAACTCTAGATAATATAAATAAAAGAAATTTAATTCGCCGGTATAAAAATACCTAGTCTATTACTATATTTATTAAATATACCCGTTTTTATTTATTAGTTTTTATAGTTTAATAGGTTCTAAAGGCCCTTTAAAAATTTAATTTTAATTTTAATTTTATAAAATAACTTTAATAGTATTTAATATAATAGATCGTATAACCTAGATTATAATATTATATAAATTTAAATCGATCTTTATCGGCGGAGGCGGTATTTATAATTAATCTACGATTTCTTATTTTTACTAGGATTAAAAATTAAATAAAGTAAATTAATTTTCTTTAAAGTTATTAAATTTTTTTAGTTTTATCTTAAAGAGCTAGACTAGCCTTTATTATTATTAATTATATTCTCGATTTAATTAAAAAAAATTCTTTATATAACGTTATTTATATTAAAAATTAATTCTTATAAGAGGAACTAAAGTATTAATTTTTTTAGAGTTAATTAAATTATAGATTTAACTAGACTAGAAGTTAAAGAAAAAGATATAACTAGAAAAGAATAAATAAGAGTAATTAAAATCTAGTTTTTAACCCTTCTTTAAAAATAAAGTAATTAAGGATTTAAAATCTCTTTTTTTTTCTTTTTAATTATTAAAGTATATTGAATCGGTATAATACTTAACGCTTTTAACGAAAGTCGTTAATATTTCCGCGATTAAAAGAGAGTGCGTCTAGGAAATCGGAAATATAAAAGGGTTTTTTTTATAGAACTTTCTTCTTTTTAAATATTAATAGAAATAGAATATCTTTTTTTTATAAATGACTCGCTACCTCTTAATATATTTAATAAAGAATCCTACTACTTAATAATAATAAAAGCTACTTCTTAAATTAATCTATTAATATTTTTATTATATTACTCGAAATACTTTTTCGAAAATATAAATAATTAAAATATTAAAGAGATAGTAAAATTTAATAAAAATAACTTCTTTACCTCTATATAATTTATAGGTAAAGAAAATAGGATAAATTATATATATTTATAAAGATTTTCTATCGGTATATAATTCGAAAGTTTATTTATATAATATTAAAGATTTAAACTTTAATTATATAAATTAGAAATAACGAAGTAAAAGGTAAGAAATAAAGAATTAAAAAGAAATTTTTAAAGTTCCTACTTTAGCGCGGGGAAAATCTATCGATTTCGCTATAATTTTTAATAGGGTAAATACCGCTTCTCTACTTTCGAGTAAATATAGGTTTTAGATTATAAAAAAAGTAAACTCTACTTTTAACTTTATAATTCCGGCGCGATTTAATTTTCCTAATAATTAATTATAGTTAGACCGAGATCTTTAAGAAAGAGTAAGGATTTTCTATATAAACGAAAATAATAATATATAGTATAAACGACGGCGACGTTTTAATTTAGTATAAATTATTCTCTATATTTACGACCGAAATATAGAGTACTCTTTATAACTAAGGTATAAATATTCCTTTAAATTTATAAAGCGCGTTTATAGACCGATTTATATAATTATAGAATCCTATATCGGTAAAGCGGGAGACCGTATAAGAAAATCGAGGTATTAAATACGTCTTTTACTACTTTAGGCGGAAAAATAATTAAAAAAAAAAATTATTTTAAAAAAAAAACCTAAAAATAGTAATATCGGATTTAAGATTTTAAATCCGGGATTTTTTATTAGCGCCGGGTAGCTCGCTAAGTTTATATAGAGCGCTATAACTATATTAATTTAATTGAGATTTTAAATTACGTCGATTTATAAAAATTATATACGCGCGTAATACCCCCTAAACTAGCGCGGTATTATAGACTATATTATTTATTTATAATTATATATATTTAACTATTTACCGCCGGTACTATTTAGACTAGTTTATTCTAATTTATTCAAAATTATTCAAAATAAATCGAGGTACTAAATACGTATTTAGTAACTCCGGTATTAAATTAATCTCTAGGGCTAGTATATAAACTAAATAGATTTAAATACCTTTTTCGTCTTTTTTAATAAAATACGAGTTTACCGCTTTACTAATATAGTATAATAATTTAATTATTAGAATTTAGGGTAGGCGTAGCTAGCGTAAAGAAATACCGTTATTATATATAAAAATTAAAACGAAAACGAAGCGGCTCGCTTTATTCGTCGTCGTAGAATACTAACGATTAAAGAGTTAGTATTAATATTATAACTAGTAGTAGATACGAGGACGAATTATAATTAATTTATAATTCTTTAAAATAGTTCGACCTATATAAGAGAATAATAATACGGATAATAATTATATCTTCGAGATATTAATAAAGGATTTAGTATTTTATAATTAATATTTTAAAAACTAGTAACCGGTCTCTTTCTATTTATAAATAGAATTCGACTACGCCGTTACTACTAAATAATAAAAATATAATATTAACGAAATAAAATACGTAAGAATTATAGTATTAACGAAATAAAATAGTAGTTAAGATTTAATTTTAATATATTATATCTTCCTTTAATTATTTATCGATATAAATAAACTACTATTTTATATTAAGATACTAGTAACTATAATAATAAAACTTATAAATTATCTACGTTTTAATAATAATATATAAAATACTATTAAAATTTATCGCGGGATAAAGTAACTCCGTATAAATTAAATTATCGATATAGAATTATTCTAAAAAGGTATCGTCTCGGTATAAAAATAAAAGAATATATATATATAAAAGACCCTATTTCTAATATTTAATTATATATACGATTCCGTTATACTAATCGTATTAATTCTTAAGGTTTCAAAAAAGGGCTTTTATCTTCGTATAAAAAACTAGTATAACGATTTCCATATACTCTAGTATAATTTATTTAAGGAATATACTCTCGGTAATTTTAAGCTAACTAGAGTTTATAATAAATATAACGAATATTATAAATTTCCTAAAATACTATATAATAGTTATAGAGTTTTAATATAATTAATTTATATTCCGATTACTACCTAAGAAACTAGACGGGAGGATAATATATTAATTTATTTTTTATAAATTCCTATAATCGCCGGCTAACGCGTCTATAATATTATTATAAAGATTAATATAAATAATATTCTAATTATTATAATAAAAATCCAAAGTAGTCTAGACGATAACGGAAAAACTATCGACGATATATTATTAAAATAAACGCGTATTTCTTAATAAAGAATTATACTACCCGGTATATTAAAATAAATAATACTATAACTATATATAATAGGAGTACCGCGTAATAATACGAGTATTATAGTCGTTATAAAGTCGTAAAATCTAATACTAACCTAGGTTACTATATAGAAAAAATAATATATAATAAAAAGAAAAGTATATAGTATTTATATAATAAATATAATAAAAGCGCGGCTCTTTATTTATAATAATATACTCGGTTATTATAATATCTCGGTATCTTAAAATATCGTATTTTAATATAAAAACTATAACCTCGTTAACGGCTAAATAATTAGTATAGCGGCGGTCGGAACTTTACTTTATAATTAATTATATATAGAGATTTAGAATAACCCGTATAATATCGGTTTTTTATCGCGTAGCCTCGATCTACTTCTTTATAAATTAATATATAATAATAAAAAGATTCGAGTAATTTTATAATATTAAGGCGAGTCTTTCTAGAAAATATTATCATAGAACCGGGTTTTATATTGAATATATAGTAGTAACCTAGATAGGATCTACGAAGTATAATTAAATAAAGGAAGATAAACCGCCGGTAATTATATATAAAGAACTTTATAAATAATAGAGTTTACTATAAATAATAAATAATTAAATACTAGTTTAATTAATAAACCGACTATCTACGATATATATATAAAAAGTAAATACTAGTATAGTATTATATTCACGGATATTAACTAGGAAATATTTAGATTTAGGAATATTACTTTTAAATAAATCTTTAAAAAATAATAATAACTCCGGAAAAATATTTAAAATATTATTACTTTTTAATTAATATAAACCGTAATTTTTTTCTATAACTTAATATAAGACTCGATAGTAAATATATTACTTTAATATAATATTTAGGTAATAAATCTCGGCGATAAAATTCGATATTAGGCCGCGTAGACTAGTATAAAATAATATAAGACCCGTATAAATAGATAGCGGTAGAGATAAAGACGGTATAAAAAGAGTAAGCGGATATATAAAAAAAATAAACGAATATATAAAGAGAAGAGGCGTAAAGAAAGAAAATATAAAAGAAATAAAATAATAAATAAATATTAGTCTAGGAATAAACCGTATATAATTAATAATAAATATAGTCCGAGAAGAGCTCTATAAGCGCGTAGAGTTTTAAATAGAGATTATATAAAGGTATAAAATAATAATATAAATACGTTTTAACTACCTAATAAAAATAAAAGCGGCGATATTTAAATCGACCTTCTATAAAGAATACTTAATAGTTCTCTTCTAGGGATAAATTAGGAAGATCTTAATACCTAGGTATAATATCGAGTATAGAGGGATAATAAATATATAGTATTAAAGTTTTTAAATTTGGAAATAAAACGTATATATATATATTTAATATAGGTTCGTTAAGATATAAAGTAATAATATAAAATAATATAAGTAATTAAAGAAAGTATATAGGAATATAAAAAGATATAAAGATATATATAGAAATTATATAGAAGTATATATTTTATTATATTTTTTTATTCGTATTAATAAGTAGAAAAATTGAAAAATAAAATTACGTAAAGAATTTTTCTTAACGATAAATTATAACTAGTCGTTACTAGGGGCGTAAAAGAAAATTTAATATATTCTAATATAATATAGAAACAATACTATACGTTTAAAACTACTTTTTGAAAATAGTTATTAAAACGTATTTCTATATCGACTAAACCCTCTTTATTTAATAGAGTTTATTACTAGTTATCTTTTAACTCTAAATAAATACTATCGAGTTAAGTTAATATTATAGATTTAAATTCAAGCCTATTTATCATGATTATAGTATTGATTTGAAGCGATCTTCTATCTTAGCGGGGTCGTATACTCTTTTGGCGTATTTAATAGGATCTAAACTCTATTTCATAACACTATTCGTATTTAAAATATAATATTCGCGCTAGATTTAAATATATATTTATATTATATTTAATATCCGGAGACTATTATAAATAACGGAGAAAAAATAAAAATAAAATTATATTATAAATTTACTTCGGTAGTCTATAATATATTAGAGTTTAAAGTATTTCCGTGAAAAAACTCTTTTATATAATAGCCGGTAACCTCTAGGACTTTATTATAAATATATTTTTATATTATATTAATACTAGTTCTTTAAAAAAGAGGAGAGTATATATATTTACTTTATAATAATTTTAGAATTACTATAATATACCTAGAGCTAGATTAAATAAAAATTTATTTATTTATATTTTAATATTTATATTATAATTTTAATACCGAATATATTAATATCGGGGCTATACCCCCGGCTAATACTCTAAGAGTTTATTTTAGAGGGTTTTATTTTAACTATAAAGAGTATACCTAAACTTTATAGTTCTATTGTTTTACTCCGGGGTTTTACTCCGGGTAGTGCTTGAATTACGCTTGACTTAGGTCTAGGGGTCCGGGCTAAGCCCATTTAGATCTAGCTCCGAGCCAGGTCCTGGGGGGACCTAGGGCTGAGACTCCCCGGCATGCCGATAGGCGGGGACCGTGTATGAATCACTCACTCACTCACTCACTCATGGGATACTGCTATCCATCCTTCCTCCCTCCCCATCGATTCCATTCCAGAGCCCAATCCTCCTCTCTCTCATCTCCGCCATGGCCCCAGCCCCTTCTCCCGCCCCAGGCGAAACCTCTCTCTCCGCACTCCTCGCTACACTAAAACTTACCCTCCACCCTGACACCTTCGTCTTCCTCACCTTTCCCCCTTCTTCCACAGCACCACCCAGCCTGCTCGTAGCTGCTCAAATGATCTTCCACGAAGCAGAAGGTACCACAGTAATCACCACTCTCGAAAGCGCCCAAGCACGTAGGTGCTTTTTGTCGATTCCCCTCCCCACCAATCGCATTTGTCCCGCTGGCACCCTTCCCCCACAAACCTCATACTGACACCGCAGGTAATCCGAATAGATGAGATTACAAATTACACCTTCCCGTGCAGAATGATTACGTGTGAAGTGCATAGTTCGCTTGAAGCGGTGGGGTTCATGGCTATCCTCGCAGGACGGCTTGCGGAGAAGGGAATGGGCTGTAATCCTGTCAGTGGATTTTTTTATGATCATTTCTTCGTGCCGGTTCAGAAGGGGGAGGAGGCGGTGGGGGTGTTGAGGGAGCTGGCTAAGGAGCATGGAGGAGATAGGTAGAAGGAGTGGGGGAATGGATAAGGAAAGGGTAGGAAATTGACTTGATGATGAATATCGCTGCCATTCAGAATTATATATTCTATATATACACCTATATAAAGGACTACAAAAAGGTTTTCCCACTTCCACTTCTAGCTGCCAAGCTGAGCAGGGTGCCGCTCTAACCTGAGTCGAGCCTGAGCATCCCTGAGCAGGGCTGAGCACCGACTGAGTCGGCCTGAGCATGCCCTGAGCGCACCGGCTATAGCTGCTCACGTTGGTTTCTGTCAAGGCTGTTGCCTAACTATGCCTCCAATTGCTTAGACTCAGCCGCGCATCCCCAGCTGCCTAAAATCAAAGCTTCGTGAGTACACAGACTCCTCATGAAACTCCTCATCCTTTCGCGCGTACCGTATGAGGCCAGAACTGTTGGGTGAAGCAAGAAACTTCTCTGGCACTTCTCCCCTCGATTCGAAGCTTTGGATACGCAATGACATCGGATGCACAAACTTTAGCCAAACACGCGAAACAGAGTAATATCTTGAAACACCTTGACAGCTCTGCTATCTCTTCCCCCTCAATTCGGACTCCAGTCCCTATATAACCCGGCTACTTTCGTGGAAAATGCTCTGTCCCAAGTGGATTGCCCTTCTCATCATAGCACACTCCACTCTAATGGTCACGTTTGTCGTTGTTACTTGCGTGATCGGCTTCCCTAGGTTCGCGATGTCTGTAAGTGAATTGCTGGTCAGATCAATGGAAAAACACTTACCTCATGGCTATTTCCGTAGTGCCATCCGGCAGAGGTTTCTTCGCATTCTGTACAGCCTTGGCAAAGCCGTCTTTACTGGATTGCACGGCGACCGCTGGTCTTGTCCAGCTTTGGGTTACCGTTGCTGCGGAGAGCCTCACGGCTTGATTACCCTTTGTGACCGTCTTCAAGTCTACTTTCTGGATGATTTTGTTACTTGACATGATGGGACGGAGCTTAGCCTCTGGAGCTTGAATCGACTGAGAGGATGTTGTTTGCGTTTGGGTCCGCGTTCACAGCAAATGAAATGCTAAGCAGTCATTGAAAGCCTTAACAACCGGATGAGCTTTAGAAAGTTGCAATGAATTAAGTCGAGTCAGTAGATAGGAGTGTTCAAAGGGATTCTTGTACATGAAGTTACTACAACGTGCTCGAAAGGATGTAGTAAGAAGGTTCCCGAAATGGAGCAACGACCGTGCTGTGTTGGCTCTATGCTTCAAACTCATGAGCTCATATTGGTTGACAGCGCAGGTTTCTATGCAGTGATTATGCCGTGACTCAATTGTACAGGGATGAGTGTGACAACCTTGAACATTATTGTAAACGAATCAGCATGCTCTTATCGCGAATCCTACATCAAAGTGGGTATAGATTTGGTGCTTCTTATAGCGCAGCGGCAATACCGGCCCACTATTGGCGGCTTCTGCAGTAAATCCTACTATTTTTTAGCCTTTTCCCGTCACAGCGTTCAGCTTCTGCTGGCCTAGATCGATTCCCAAGAGTGTTGTGGGACCAAAAGTCTAGCTCATTGCAGGCAAGTACGTCCTGATTATTGATAGGTACGTTCGGTAAGTGTCATGGGCAGCTTATGACTCATTCGAATCTGCTATGCACTCTGTGAGCCACGTATCTTGCAGCAGCGCATTGGCGGACGGTCTGTCTCTTGGGTCTAGCTGCATTAGCTTGCTGATGAACTCCCGATCCTCCTTCGCGATTTCCTGAGAAGAAGCCATCTCGAAAGGCGTTCGCTTTTCTACCGATTCAGTGATAA
>JAABUS010001631.1_pt1 | contig 47505 bp, 37 predicted proteins | sample 5560161 | NCBI WGS metagenome assembly JAABUS01 (sample SAMN10711885, study PRJNA513376) | rock metagenome | isolation source: Antarctica rocks | place: Antarctica: Victoria Land, Trio Nunatak nord | collected 2016-01-04 | reverse complement strand
GGGAGGGAGAGGAGGGGTGGAAAACGATGTTGCATGATCTTGCATTTGCAGACCTGCAAATCACTTTTAGGTAGCGCTATTGGCTAGAGTGACCCTAGAAGCCTAAGTTGCTAGGCACCGGCTGCAAGTCCCCGAAAACGGATGATCGCTGCCGGGGTAATCCGCCCTATCGCGGCCCAGATAATGATACTCCGTAGATCTTCCTTTTCTCGAAACTCATTTCAGGTTCCGTCTGCCATCTTACCTGCATAGACGAAGACACGGCTCAATCTCTGCAACCAGCTTCTCCACCAATACAGATATCAGAACCGGACACGAGTCACAGGAGCTTCAGGTTAGCTAGCCATGGAGCGAGCCATTGAACGATCGGCCGGCTGCGCCTGCCTCCCCTGTCCAATTGCCCAGACTCAGTATCGACGAAGCGAAAGCGTCAGTGGTATTAGCGTATGCATAAAGCTGCGGAATCCTTGGCATTTTTTTTATTTTTTTTCCCACCACAGCTATACTACCCAGTACCAGCTCTACAGATAACTCTTCTAACTAACCAACCTTACATGAGTAGAGAGCTCTATTCAAGGCGATTCTAACGCCGTAGGAATCAGCTTAATCGAATAGACGGAATCGAAGATATCAGGGGTTAAGAACTTGGCTTAAGCCCTCCCAAACCGAGCAAGCCTACTATCTATATTTCAAGCCTTATAAGTCAACGAATACTTTCTCAATTAATATGATTTCTAGGGCGTTAGAATCGCCTTAAACAGGAACTCTCTACTCATGTAAGTTTAGTTAGTTAGAAGAGTTATTTGTAGAGCTGGTAAGGTACTGGGTAGTATAGCTGTGGTGGGGGAAAAGAAAAAAAATTAAAATGCCAAGGATTCCGCAGCTTTCTGCATACGCTAATAGTCTCATACTCCTACGCGCGGCTTCATCTCCTTTGCATGACATCCCACGCTAGAATTACATATCCGACTTGCTTAGCAGCGGCTTCATGTTCCTCGTGACTCGATCAATCAAGCTTCATCCTCTGCGACCGCTGCGGTAAACACTCGTGGGCCAAGCGCCCTAATATTCAGAACGGAACAAAGTGCCACTGCCAATCATCTTCTTCGCTGACGATGGATTGTCAAATATTGAGTACGACCGGCGCGCTTGTACGGCAAAGCTATTCCTTTTGATACCGCGGTGCCTGTCTTTGCCTTATTTCGGTGGATTGGGGCTGATCAATACCCGACTTTCCAGGTCATCGATTGATCGCAAGTCTATGAACCCACCCGCATTGTGCGGTGAGTATGCCGCTTTGCATGAACGTCAGCTAAGCTGCAAGCTCGCAGGTCTTGTGGTCATGGCTCCATTTCACACCTGCTGCTCTCGTGTCCGCCTGCGTCCTGAGCCAGTCTTTGATACGACTCTCATCCACACAATTTCTTGAAGCGTGCTCGATATCGTTGGAAGAATGCTGTGTTACCCCTTCAATCCACTGCATAAGCGTGGGTAGAGTTGTCCATGTAACGCCCACCAATCAGCCACTTCGTACATGGAGGGATCATATAAGATTCGCAACGGGGCGCTTCACCCTTGATCGCAAGGACTGGTTTGTCGTGACATGCTGCACATCTGGATGATCAAAGGCAACGACCAAGCTGGTGATCATCTTCGGGTGGAGGCTGAGACCGGAAGCTTAACCCTCAATTCTTCCGACGCAATCCATTGGTGCAAGAGGACTGGAGTACGGAGATTTTACAGTCGCTAGCTGTTTTTATATTGTGGTACCGAGTGCTTAAGGTTATGACCACCGCCCATGTGATCTGCAAAGCAGATCTGTGCATGAATGCGCCTGGATCTTCTGTATTGCCGCTGCAAGATCCCCCCCACTTTCTGCTGCTTTACAACGGGGTAAAATCTAGCCGCACCTATAGCCATGACCAAGCAAGAAAGATCTCTATCTCTCACCAGCTAACGAAGCTGTCAAAACTACATGATTGCAGCATTTCCCTGCAGTGCCTATTGACCATCACTTTTTTGTGCAGATTGATCTCTTTGCGCTTGGAACCATGATTGTACCGCAAATCTTTGCTTACTCTGGAAACTTGAACCGAAAACACCAGCTGCGTTGGGAAAGATGATCATGACAGCCTGCTTACTCTTTCACCCTTCGCAACGCACGAAAACAAGATCCCATACAGATGATCCTCGCAATTAAATTATACCAATAAGTTGAGGCAATTCAAGCGCGACTTACCCGGCCACAGATGTATGCTTCAGGGTAAATAACCCTCACGCTGAAGCAGAAATCCATCTGCATATAGCATGAAGTTTAATGCAAGGTCCGGGATGATGCCACTGGCAACTGCTTCATCACTGCAGATGTCTGCCTCGGCTCAGCATGAAACATGTCGAACAACTCTTGAGGATATCAAGGACTGAGTTTGGATTTCAGGCATACTTTCTGGGCTTTGTTCCCATCCAACCAGGCATAGCGACTGGGCGGGTTGGCCTCCACGACACACGACGGTCTCAATTGTTCGGCACTATCCGGCTTTTCCATGTACATAACGTGGCAGTGCATACTGATGAAACCTTTAGATGTCGGCAAATGTTTGACATGCATAAGTCATTATCGGCAATGAACTTTACTAACGACTGCTTGTGCGGACAGGCATGACATCACATCACAGGGTTTCTGTACGCAACATTGGCCTTGGAACGAGGCGGAGTCTGCAATTAGATCAAACCTGTTCTTCAATTGTCTAACCCTACCGGCAGCGCGTAGAAGTGACCAGAAGACGCGGCATTGAAAGGTGTAAACCCTGGACAGCAGCCAGAAACGGCTTGAGAAGCCGCGAGAAACGTGATTCATCCGGACCGAACCCACGATATCTTAAGGTGGGGACCTAGCAGTCGGTAGAAGTCTGCCAGAATGATTGGACGAAGGCGTCCAACAGGCCAACTCTTCACAAGAGCAACAGAAATGCTCTTTGGGGTCCAACTTGAGCAGGCACAACAATCTATCCTTGCTCGTACGCAGTTCCAGCTGTCCAACTCTCATCTTCAAGACTCCTTGGAAATTATCAAAACATTCGCGGTCCTTGTCTGCGTCAGAGGCATCTTCTACTTGATTTGACCATATTGAGAGATTGCAATGCTACCCTGCCCCTACTGATGAAGCTGGCTTTGTACCATTGAAGCCCACCCAACCTTCCCATATACTACCTATAAATAATATACTAGCACCCAGCAGCAACGTATTGGAAATGAATCTGAACATGGTCTTTCGGCGATGAAACCTAAACAATACCTGTCAAACCATCCTCCTACGGGAGCGGTGCAATCAAGAAGTTACGAACGCTGATCGAGCAGCCGAGATGAGTAAAACGTTATCTCGATGCAGAGTTTTGCAATTTTTTCAAGGCAAGAGTCCCCCTTCTCGACTTGACTCTGGGTAATATCTATGACGACCGGGTCGTTACCTCAGAAACAATCGACTTATGGTTGAACAATGATGGACCTTGGCAAACAAGCTATCCCGGATCGGTATCCATATAATGCAGCCCTGCGACAAAGGCTGCTCTCATCATGCAAGCCTATTAACGGGGTAACATATCATCGTGGAATAAGAAACGGGATCCCTATAGAGGAACTCAACAGATGGCCACAGAGAAAACAACGCCTAGTGCTTAGTTGTCGGACTGCAGTACTCCCCGTATAGAACGGATAAAGTTTGTCGCAATACGAATCCAGGTTGGCATCGTTGATTCGTCTCAGCTCCCATTGCGGGACAACGAGCGCGGCTTCGATATACTGCAGGCATGGCATGAAGCTTTACCGGAATTGACCTCCCATGCCCTTAGTTGGCTGTTCCCGCCCACCGACCCCGCCTCCTACCTTGTTGGTCCAAAATCACAGAGCAGATGATGACATTAGGATGGCTTCCTACTCGTTGATTTCATATACCGCGTTGCGACGGAGGGAAAGTGAGCGACGTTGTCTTGAGAGTGGGCAGACCTTCAGAGCATATTTCATAGGGGCGTGTTGTTGTCCAAGGGAAGTTTTCATGGCATACAGAGGTCACAGTATATAAATGACGATGATGCATGCATCACTTTAGATACCTTTACTTGACATGATGTTGACTCCCAATGCTCTGTCTCCGACTGCACCAGCTCCTCCCTCTCAGTCGTCCTAGAGCACTTTTCTCTACTAAGTCCTCGACTCTATTTGTCACATCCGCCGAGGGAATCACCAGCTTTGGAGCAAAAAGACTGTAGTAAAGCCCTGCGAGCTCCGCGCTTCATGATGCTGAAAAAAAGTAGAATTATATAGATGAATGAAAGTTCGCAGTATCCAACAAATAGAGAGGCATAAAGGCAGATAGCTTTATGCGTGCAGAGCTAAAGAATTGATAGAAATCGCAACAAAGGGGCTAAGACTAGGCTGCGGAGAGAGAACTAGCCTGGCTTTGATAAAAGTCTCACAATTAAAAGAAAGGACGCTCGTTCTAGGCAAAGCCATCCTTCAGTTCGCAGATATCGTTATTTGGTAGCCTTTCATCTTAGAGACGTTGAGAGTCTGAATCGAGCTTTGCGACGCCAAATGCCACAAATTCTGCAGGCTCTGCCGGAGCTCGGCTTGAGCTTCATTGGGGTACCCGGAGAAATGTTGAGGGTTCCGCTGTGGATAAAGAAGAAGACAGGAATTCCAACCTTCGCAGAAAGCAAAAACTCAGTGATCTGGCACATCTTGCAGGCTTGACGTCAGAACAAACGGCACTCGCGAGCGCACATAGCGTAATATGTCCAATTTGTCGAGGAAATAGACCAAAGACTGGGCCCTCAGGTCTCTTGTTGAGCAGCTCATAGGTAACAAGTTGCTCCGAAATAGGCTGGAAAGCCCAAAACGGTACTCAGATCGAGTGCGCTTGTACTCAAATCGACTGAGCTGAGATGGGTACACACCATATAACTGAACCCTAAGCCTGGCAAGCTCTCAAAGCAAGTGGTAGTTGCAGAGAGCTACAGAGCCCGAGAATCGCAGCCCACACGGGCAGAAAGACCTAAGATCTTAGACATCAATGCTCGAGCTGAGTCAAGGTTCAGTAAGTGATGCGCTGGAGTGATTTGAAATGCCCAATATGCTGCTTAAATGAAGAGCACTTTGTGTCAAAGTTGATTGCGCTGGCGTCCAAGGCTGTCACTTGTTCTGGTAATAAGCCTGCATGTCAACCACAGTACTAATAGGGACAGCTTTGATGAATGTCTGAAATCTATGTGAGCAATCTGTCAGTGTTGATATAATAATCTATTTGCTCGGTCCAGGTTTTATGTGCCGCCATTCATCACCTTCCCATACTCCTGCTTTGGTGTAATCCTCTGTTTGGCTTCCACTCATGTATGCAAATCTGAAGTATTCCTTGTCTATCCCTTCCGGTCTATCAAAGGTATGCAGAGGATCTCCCTCTCCGTAGTACCAACGGTGTCTTTCCACGTCGTTGACTAGAACACTCAGTCCGTCATAAGGGCGGGGAGGCCGACTCCATGCGAAAGTGATGTTCGATGACCCCACAATTGGTGCAGTGATATTGGGCAAGAGCGAATCCACTTGGCCGTCACCCCGAAGTGCATTGGTGGTCTGCATGATCGAATCGAAGCCCCAACGCGCAACTCCGTTGATAAATAGACCTATTAGAATTCCCTGATACAAAAGAGCCGGCCTTGTTTGTGTACGTGTACCGGGTAGAAGTAGGATGGCTAGAAAGTAGTGATGGATCCGGAGATTGAGAGGAGGTAGGGCGACGCAGAGGAGCAGCCCGGCCACGAAGATCGAATAAATGGCCAGATACCGTGGAAGGCGACCTTCAAGCCGCAGGTACCAGACTTGGCCAACTGCTATCGAGAAAATCAGGAGCACGACGCAAACCAACGCAAGCTTCGCCCCAGCCTGAGCCTGGAGATCGTGCGGAGTCAGACGTTGTATGGGAATGAAATCGAAGGTGTAGTTGTTGAGAGAGCCAACCCAGGCGCCACCGAGCCAAAGGACTGTTCTCTCAATGGTAGCTGTCAGGCCAGTCTGCTGGGGCTTCACACTGTATCGATAGATGACGTAGGCCACGAATGCCGCTGGAAGGAATCGTCCAATGATGATAGAAGTGAGGGAGGCATAATCGGAATGGTTTGGAGGATCGGAGACAAGCCCAACATGAAAGAAGAGCATTGTGAATACCGAGGGAAAGAAGACTTGAGGGGAGGTTGTACAGAGGGATAGGATTGTGGTGAAACCACAGGTAACGGCAAGTAATGGCCAGCGGAGATCCCTCACGCATGTTGATGACAAGCCTGAGACGAACGTAAAGGACTTGGGAAAGTTTGAATCAAAGGCAAAGCTTTGAATACCATGTCTTTGGGTGGAAGTGAAGTTGCTCTGTCCGCCTGCAAGCAAAGCCACACCACATCCACCTTTGTCATTACCAACGAGCCCCGAATGTATAGCTGCTTGACATATGAATGAGTCGCCGCGGTAGACCGTATCAGGGATGGTCGAATTCTCCTCAGCTGCTGTAGGGCCTCCGATCACGAATGGCTTATAAATGATTTCTTGCTCGCCTATAGCGCGAGGATTGAGGACTTTCACCGCTTTGCAATTTGCGGGACATCCAAAAGCCAGTGTAGCATTATCAAATGGGCGACATCGATTTCCATTGAGGCCGCAGCTATTGCCGGCATCCCAAAAGCTTGCGCCGCACCAAATCGGTTGCGGCTTTCCGTAGCCTTCTATATTCCCTGCCTGAGCACTGTGATGAAGTACCAGGATGAAGGTCAAGAGCCAACACGAATAGAACAATGCCAGTAGTGCAGTCTTGTGTCTCCGCTTCGGGAAATGCCTGTCAATTAATTTGGCAGGTGCCTCTTGAATGGATGGGAAGAAAGTTCGAATCTTTTGTATTTGAGGAGGGTCGGGCCCTTTCGACCAGGCTACAACAGCTCGGGCTGCCTGTCGTACAGGAACAGGAACCCATCTCCAATGGAAGGATTTGGAAGACTCGCGCAGCCAGACTGGGAGTGGGAATTGATTGTGTCCGTCGTCCGATGACTCCGATCTCATATGCATATCAGAGCTTCCTGGCGATGACGCTTGAGGTCCATTATCTTGCTCCTCTTCCTGCCATATAGTTCGCCTTTCGTGGGAAGCGCCATTCTCAGCGTCGCCACCATGTGTTTCGGGGCCCATTCTTCTCTAGAAGGCGAGGGAGGGCGAGGGGACGCGAGGGGAGCTTTCTGCATGATTGTCAGCTGCAATTCAGATAGAAGAGATCCACTGACAGCCTACTACCAAGAAGTCCGAAACTCGCACACGCATGAGGTACCTGCATAATCCGACTTACCCAACAGAGACAGTGTGTAAATACAGCGCAACAATAAACACGCCAGCAACAACTATTGACTCCAAAAAATGCTAATGATGAGAGGAATACAGAGAATACACAAGTCGTCGCAAGCTGACAGCGTGCAGCCTCGGGCCGGGCACAGAGCGTCCATTCTGTCCGATTGGTCACTCTCTCTTTCTCTCTATCAAAACACCGTCATGGACTAAGGAATTATTACCAAGCGTATCTTAGTCGCGGCCGATAGAGAACATCTCAATGGAAATCTTGTGCTTGTAAATTCGTCAAAGCACCAGGAGCTTCAACACAATCGCCTTCAAATTATCTTGCATCTCTCACCCCTTACAGCCAGTATGGAAGCTTCAACTATTACTGATAAGAGGCCAGAGCCCATTGATTTGTCTCATCATTACTCCAAGGCTACAAAGAACCGGAACGCCAGCAATATCAAAGACTTCTACAAATACTTCACCATTCCGGGCATTGGGAATCTAGCTGGAGGCCTTCCCAACAACAACTACTTCCCCTTCGATACCCTCGAGGCTGCAGCAGCTTTGCCCCAGCGCTTCACCCCCACTCCCAACAAGCCCGTCGACCCTCCAACAGAGTTACTATCAAAGACAAAGCTTTCAGATGGCTTCTCATCATCCCACGTTGTCGTGCCCAAGCTGTCAAACAATCTGAATCCCTTGCGCAAGATCGATCTTAAGACTGCCCTCCAATATGGCACTGCCCAAGGCTATCCACCTCTTTACAGCTACCTCCGCCAATTCACGATTGAGAATATGCACCCGAATGTTCCCTATGCTGGAGGGCCTGAGATAATCTTGACGTGTGGTGCGACTGATGGGTTTTCAAAGGCCATCGAGGCGTTGAGTAACACTTGGAATGAGGACCGCGATTGGATTGGGTATAAAGAGGGTCTGCTGGTGGAGGAGTTTTGCTATATGAATGCCATTCAAGCTGCCAGACCCAGAGGACTGAACATCGTTCCCGTTGCCATTGATGACGAAGGCATGAAAGCGGACGACAAGGGAGGCCTATTCGATGTGCTAGACAATTGGGATTCGAGTCGGGGAAAGAGGCCGCACATGATCTACACCGTCACGTAAGACATCGTTCGATACTTCATTCTAATGTAGGACTGACCTAGGACCCAGTATTGGCCAGAACCCAACGGGCACTGTGCTCAGCGTCAAGCGACGCAAAGACATATATGCCGTATGCGTCAAATTTGATGTTGTTATCATCGAAGACGACCCATACTGGTATCTCCAGTATCCTTCTGCAAATGCGCTCTCACAAGCCCATCGCGACCCATTCGCGGCGCGGGATACTGAGGCCAAACCTGAGCCTACTCATCAAGACGACCTCACGCCTCAGAAATCATCCGGCTTCCCCTTCCTCGACTCCCTTGTCCCCTCCTACCTGTCCGTCGATTACCAAGGCCGTGTAGTCCGCCTCGACACCTTCTCCAAGACCGTCGCACCAGGCTGCCGTCTCGGCTGGATCACGACTCAACCCAACCTTTGCGAACGTCTCCTCCGCATCACGGAGACCTCGACCCAGCAACCTTCAGGCTTTGTGCAATCCATGATCGCGGAGCTACTCATAGGCCCTCACGACCCAAAGCACGGACGTGGAGGAGGCAAGGACGATGGTGGATGGCAAGTCGATGGCTGGATTCGCTGGCTTGAAGGCTTGCGTGGGAATTATGAGCGCAGGATGCAGACCATGTGCTCGATACTCGAAAAGGGTAAGGAGCTAGTCAAATCAGGCACGCGCAAGAGCATGGACGATGAATGGAGTGTGGTCGAAAAGGTACCCCTATACGACTTCATCTGGCCGCTTGGTGGCATGTTCGTCTGGATCCACATGAACTTCGAGACCCATCCACTCTGGAAGAAGACTACGCACGAAAAGCTCGCTCATGCTTTGTGGGTACATCTTACCACCGTCAAGTATCTTGTGCTTGTGGCGCCTGGTTCGATATTCTCTCCGACAGACAAGATTAGGGCTGAGAAGAGTTATGCATACTTCAGAATATGCTTTGCTGCTGTTGATGAGCCGGATGTAGAGAAGACGAGCAAGCGGTTCGTGGCTGGTGTGCAGGACTTCTGGCGCAAGAAGGATTTGGATGATATTGAGGAGATGGGAGTCCTGGGTATTGAGACAAGTGATGGACTGATGGATTTGAGGGGTGGTTGTTAAGATGAGTAAGACTTATGCGTGCTACGACGGATAGGGGCGTCTCGATCTCTTTTTTCATTGATTTTGAACACTTACATGATTGATAAAGGCTGGTCGCGAAAGGTCATAGGTACTAGTACGTTGTTTAACTCACAGCGAACATAAAGGGTAGGCCGCTGCGTGCGAGACGCATGAGGTTTGGGATTGAACAGATGTTTTGCCGGGCAGAATTTCTCCATCCCAAGAGCAAAACCTGCTGCGGATCGCATCGTCCAATTATACACAGATCTCGAGCGTCATGACTTGTCCGGGATAAATTGTCCAGGTTCTACGTTGTTCTCCACTCATCAAATGCTAGTATTTTCGCTTCTGTTGCGTCTCTAACATATGCATACTAGCTTCCCCTCTCTCCATATGTGTTTTGGCCAAGTTCAATTGGCATTGCTGCACATTCCTTGTAGCTGTCCGCACTCTCGCCCAATGAAAAGCCCCCGGTTTGAGAGCAATGTCAGGTGACAGGACCACTATTTTCATTTTGCATAGAAGAAGAGTGGACCAGACTCCAGGTCAGCTCCTCGATGGCACCAGCATCTGGTTGTAAGCCGGCTATGATAAGAACCAGCAAGAACACATACCTTTTTCCAATCAAATCCTCGCTCTTTATTTTACTTTGAATCCCTTACACACCAGCAGCGCGCCAAACATTCGGCGCAGCAGCATGGTGCAATCTTGCAGTCGACAGCTCCTCAGCGTGGAGGTGGGCTCCAGATTGTCTCAGAAGCTTGACATGTTCAATGAGCCCGGCGTTGGCTGCAAGGAACAGCGGTGTCCTCCCACCATTGTTCCGTAGATGTACAGAAGCACCTTTTGTTAGCAAGATGCGCAGGACCTCTAGGCTAGGTCCAGTAGCTGCAATATGCTAGCAATCATTAAGACTTTAGCCTCGTTTTGGGGAGTGGTTTGCGATTACCCACCAATGGAGTATTGCCAGAGTAGTCTGCCTCATTCAGCAACCATCCAAGATCGCCTTTCAAGAGGCCTTGGACTTGAGGGTCGTTGCCCTTTGAGATGGCGTATCCGAGGGAAGTGAGATTTGCGATGCCAGCTGGGAGAACACCGTGGGGATGTTCGAATACCATGCTCGTCTGTTCGGTGAACTCACCTCGCAATGAGACGGACATTCTCGGTATGATTTGCTCCGTGCTCAGGTCCGGCAGAGCCAAGAGATAGGAGAGCTTCGCAAGCGCTGCTTCAGACGTCATATCGTGGCCTGGAATTACGCCGGCCCGTTTGAGTAGCATTGCCGGCTCATAGAGTGGACTGACGGTGCCAGTCATACCTATCTAGACTCAACAATGTTCGCGAGAGGTAGTGGGACGGATGACTCACACTGAGTTACATTTACGATGATGATACCCCTCTTAGTGGCATCAGCAAAGATCTTAGTCAAGTTGCCGTCAGGTCCCCCTGGGGCGTTTCCTGCCCCGAATGTCTCCAGCACAAGGCCTCTGAGACCGTCAAGCCTCAGAACGGCATCGACCAAACTGGGCTGAATTCCAGGGAAGATCCTCAAGCAAGCTACATCACCATTCGCCTTGTTGGTCTGAATGCTGAAAGGCTTGAGGTGTGTCGGCCTATAGATAAGATCCCATGATACGTGCGTTTTTTGAGAGGATATAACTGCCAATGGTGGAAAGTTGGGGGAGGCGAATGCTGCGAAGTCACTTGCTGATATCTTAGTCGTCCTGTTGCCGCGGAACAGGTTGTAGTTGAAAAAGAGGCAGACTTCAGGTATCATGAAATGTCCAGCAATGATCAAGGATCCTAGGAGATTGTCGGTGGCATCATTTTGGAGCTCCAGCATCGGCGCTTGGCTTCCAGTCAAGATGACTGGCTTTCCCAGATTCCGTAACATGAAGCTCAATGCAGAGCAAGTATAGGCAAGACTATCTGTACCGTGCAATATCACGAAAGCATCGAACAGCTTATAATTTCGGAAAACGGTCTGGGCTATGTGGCTCCAACCATCGGCGTTAATAGAGCTGCTGTCGAGTAGTTCTTGAAACTCGAACACGACATATCGGACATGCTTCTGATAGGTACTAAGAGGAGTTCGTAAGCTGCGATAGGGTTTCACAGTAGCGTCATCAATCACCACGTCCAGATCACCAGGGTTGGATCCATCATTGAAAGAAGGGCGAGGTTCCAGCCCAGATTGTAGGAAGCCCCGTGCGGGTACAAGACCGTTCGGACTCGGCTTCATACAAATCGTTCCTCCAGTCATGATGATCAAGACTCTTGATTCGGAGGCCGACGAGGCCGACGAGGCCTCCATGCGTTGGTCCATAGAGGCTGGCTGACAGGAAATCCTACGAAGCCAGAAAATTTCAAGTTTGTCTTCTGACCTTTGAAGTCACTCGTTCTTCACGGACGAGCCTGCCAGAGCATGTCCTGGAAAACTAGATGCGAAATTCGTAGAGACAGAGATTTCGGCATCATTCCGGTTTTCTGCAAAATATTAGGCACCGGCATGTACCCGATGGTATATATTGTAAAAAAAGGGGATTATCCTGAAGATTCAAATAGCCATCCAAACGAAATTAGAAATCACGTTGTCAATTTGTCCAAAGGGTAGAGAGATCCGCTACTTTCCTGCTCGGGAACTTCGGTCAGCGAATCATACCCCCGGGCAATATATGAAGAGCCGAACAAATGTAGAGTACAAAAACGAAAGAACAAAAGACCAAGCAGATTAGAGGTGGAAGAAGGTTGGAGATAGAATTTTGTGGATGGTGAAGAGAACTAGCCAGATGAAGACTAGTGCATTCCTGGACCTTCTGCTTAAAACGGAGGAAGCAAAGCGAAGGTACTGAATCATAGCAGTCCTGGTTGAAAGTGTTCATGCGTCCTGAGGGTACTCCCTATGGGTCCTGCACACAACTAAGAATTAGACTAAAGAGTGTAAAGTGGGTGGTATCTATCGCTGAAGCATCCACTGTAAATCGCTTGAAAAAATCCCAAATCCGTCCTGCAATTGTCGTCATTAATGAGCGTATCTAACGTAACGTATCCATCTCCCTCGTTTTCGCTTGTTCGTGTCTACCATCTTCCTACTCGCTCAATCGAGGTCGTCGCCAAAAGGGAATTCTGGAATCAGGTGTTTTTCCGCCCTTTCATTCGCAGCTCGGGCGACCATCTTCGGCTTCTTGGCTAGCTGATGATCCCCACGATGTAATGTTTGCTTCTTCGCCATACTAAATGATCGGCCCAGGCCTTTCCATCCGTTGTTCATCGAGTTCGGTGGGATCGAATTGGTCCTGGCGCGAACGACACTGCCTGTCTTACTGTACGAGTTTCTCGGCGACAGCTTCGGAGGGTCAAGAGAGTAGGGATCGTAGTCAGTGTATGTAGGAGGGTTGCGAAGCTCAAGGTCTGGAAAGTAGTGCTCCTCCACCTCTTCTACAACTGTGGCATCGTCAGGTAGCCATGACTCTGGCGCATCAGCTCCTAGAGTTGAGAGGCTATCTTTGCGCTTGGGGAGATTGTCTTCGGGAGGGGCGAGTTTGATGGCTTCATGAGCGACAAAAGAGCTGTTCTCGTCGGCGATGGCTGGAAGGCGGGGGACGGCAAGCTTCATCGCTGAACGTGACGGCATTGGCTTTTCTGTTCGCCTGCGTTTATGCATAGGAGCAAGGCTCGTGATGTCGACGAGCTTTGGGCGGCCGACGAAGATGGGAACAGCAACGGCGATTTCAGCCTTATACTCGTCGGCGGTGGTGGTTTCGGTAGGCTCGTCAATGTATGTAGCTGGAGTCTTGTGCTTGAGCTCTTCTTCATGGTTGTCCGTTTCGCTGTCTGGGCTTGGCGAGGCTTCTTCCTCGCTCGACTCGTAGCGGTCAGGGAGGCCGGTTGGGGTGTATGTATCGAGACGGAGGTGGGCTCTCGAGTCTTTTCTTGAGGGTATCTTGACCATTGGCGCAGAGGGGAGGTCCATCTCCTTCTCAGGCGTCTCATGACCTTCTTCCACAATCCAAAGATGCTCGTCCATGGTCCCGCTGTTCTCGATGCTGGGCCTTGCCTTGGCTAGCTGCCTCGGAGCTAAAGATTGCTGTCGTCGGGTAAGGGTAGGCATAATGACTGCTATAGAGTGATTGTAATGTAGGGCGTAGTGGTAGGGGCAGCGCTGTTTTTGTACATTAGCCAAATAAATTGGCCACGTGGAGGTATAGGCTGAAGTGAAGGATTCGCAAGGCGGTGGTGGCGGTGTCAGTAAGTGTGAAACAGAATGTAGGGTCTCATGAGATGGGTAGTGTTGGATCAGGCAATCCAACAGCAGATGATGCAGGTGGAGCAGAGGGTTCCTCGGTCCTTATACCCATCTGCGCCGCAAAGAACCCCGTCTAAGGTCGGACTCGGAGCTTATCATTGTGTAACGATACGTAGCTCGTGCTTGACCCAAGGGTCAATCGAGCAGCGGGTCGGCACCATTCGAGAGGCACAAGCTCTCTCACACTAAAACTTTGGAATGTTAATGCACCGTTCAAAAGCGAAGGCATTTCAAGCAAGCGATTGTGATTGACGGGATTTGATTGGATAGGAAATTTTCTGATGGCTGCTAGCTGCCGTGCCTCGTGCTGCGCATCCCATCTTCCCTCATTGCTGCGCTTCAAGGCCTTCTGCCTTTCAACATTATTTCCACAAAGCTTGCTTGCTGGCAGGAAACATCCGACCAGTAGCCTCTCGCTGATGGGGCATGGGACCTGTAGCACATCGAAGATCGTTTGGTTGCACTGTGTGCACACAATTTGAGCTTGGGTCAATCGTGCACATCATCCTCATCATCATCATCGTCATCATCAACCATATGCTTCATCTCCCAAGCAACTTGAGACGAGTTCCCAACTTTGCCTTGGGCTATCCATGGAATGCGGAGTAGAGCCGGCTGGTTGCAAGCCGTTCCGCGTGGTAGGATCGACGCAGTTGGTCGCGAAGGAACCTCGGAAGCCAAATGCAGTGTGTACCCTGACGTACTGGTCAGCACACTGAAACAGCCAAATCCAGGAAATGACCATGGTTTGAGATCCGAAGCGGCACAGGGAAATCGACGACTTCACATTACCACAAACGGGATCTCGATATGAAAATTCTCCATGTCAACTTTGTTAGCGAAACTGCCATTCGCCTTGCAGCTTGCGCTTCGCACGAGTCTCAATATACGCGCTTCTTGACTCTGGAGACGGCCGTTGAATCTGACCGTAGAATTTTTGATAATTTTCCGAAAGCCGCTCAGATTTAGTTGACATGGGGTGCATTAGGTTCCACGTTCTCAAGAAGCGTACAATTAGTTTAAAAAAAAGTGAGGGGAAGCTGCAACTAGAGGCGAATCCTGTCCTGTCCTCACCCATCACCAAGCGAACCAAGCCAAGTGCCCGCACAAAAAAATGCCTTATTTTTGGCGCGCCTCTTAATGAAGCAGGTCATTTGACCGCCATAAAGTATGCTTCTTCATCGAAGTTCTTTAAGCTTCTCGATGCCCTGCCGCACTTCAATGAGCCGCAAAGCTCGCAACTTTTCTACCAGAGGTCGACTTGAGCCTCCGGCTAATGAAATACTTCCGATGTTTGAAGCTTCATGCCGCTCTCATCAATCAGGCCAGGCCTTTTGCATCCTAAAATTTGAGCCTCTACAGGACCATTCACGTCTTGCAAGTGCAACTTAATCAGAGGCATGGAATACAGTCCCATGCGAGCTTTGTGAGCTTTTTTTAATTCATAGCCAGATTTCATTTTCTCGGCATAATCAGCTCATCCTACAGGGGCAGCTCATTCTACGAGCCTGCAGTCGCATAGTCTGTTGTGAATTACTCCCTGTACGAGTACGCTTGCAGGCTTGTCGGTCGAACTTTCACTCTCCTTCGCTAGAAAGTACCCGCGCTTACAGACACTCATCCACGCCCCATGCTACTGGCATTACAGCCGGTAGCCGCTCAACGTTCTACTCTCCGACAATAAGACCCGTAAAAACACACGCTTGTTAGCGTTTTGACGAAATTATCCCGGAAAAGCCTCAAATCTATGGTCTGCTCCAGAAAAATCTGTGATCTTCCAGTCATAGCGTTCGCCAGACACTTTTCGACCCATGTTGTCGAGGAAAACCCAATGCAGAGCGTGGACCCTCATGCAAGTTATCACCAGCATAATGCACGCAATATGCGCAGAATAAGGGGTTCAGGCGGCGCACAGAACAAGAAATACTGCAACATCTGCTGCTCTCGACAGCAAGAAAGGTATCGTGAAACCGATACTTGACGACAGAAGGTGGTAAGGTCCGTGCTGGACGTTCTTCTTCAGTGTCGTGGCGCTCAAAGTGGAGATGACGAAAGTTCAAGTACTCGAAGATCTTTCTGACGATGATTGTGAGGCTACGTGCGGAGATGCAGAGACTAGGCAAAATAAGAGCCCTGAGAATAATCGGTAATATAATGTAAAAATAAAAACAGTCTACAATCTGCCAAGCAAAGGCGCTATCATTGCACTCCGCTGACTCTCTTCTTCCCATGTGATGGCAAATGGCCGTGCCAGTCGCTGGCATTCTCTTTGCTTTGTCAATTTCATGTCCTAGCCGTTATCCTTGTTTGATGTCTTTGTTGCAGTAGCTCGGTTTCCAAACATTTTCGAGGGATTTCCGTGTTTGTGGGGCTTCGAGTAAGCATGTCTCCTCTCATTTGTGACCCCTTTGGCAGCACGATTTTTCAGATCCCTCCTTTCTTGTCCAGAGTTTTGCAACCTCAGTGGTGAATGCAAACTTCGACAAGACCGAATTTGCGCAGCATCTTGCCAGGTAGCACTTCTTGAGTTGGTTTAGAGAACCCAAGGCTCTGCTGGGAACAAGCCCGGCCCAGGATGAACCATAAGAACGGGGCCCATGAAGGTTGATTTGTTTGATACCCCATTCGTTGGTAGGGTGGCTAGGGGCTGCTCCCTTCTAGCCATCTCTTAACGCATTCTTTGGGCGGAACTTGTGGCGTGAAATATTCGAGCAGAATTGCTCTATCCTGTACAATCTCGAAGGCCTCTGGGCTACTGTCAGGTTATTTTCTAGGGAAATTCTATGCTGCGTAAAGCGCAAGATGGGTCGAGACTCTGACTCTCGTGTGTCTATCATTCATCATTCAATCGGTATTTGCGGTCCATTGCCTTGCTCTTGTTCTTTGAAGGCCAGGTGTATTTATCAAAAGCCTTCCCCTGATATCCATGTCGTTCTTGAATTTCGAAAATTCTTAGATGCCACGTTTAGGTTCCTCTAATACGCTTTTCTGTCTTGACATTCTGCTGTGCTCGAAAAATTGCGATTCTTAAGAAGAGTGAGTAGCCTTTCGTTCATCAGGGTACGTCCAGGAGGTTCGGAGCCAGAATGCTGGCGCTCACTCCACTCGTTGCCTTTTCCGGCACGTCTCATGTGCATTTGCTCTATGTCTTGCTGTCGAAATTGTGCAAGCAAGAGCGCAGATATGACATACTCAAAGTAATATGACTAGTGGATGCTGTAATCGAAGCTCTAAGAACCCCAAATTTGGTCGTCATCCTTGCTATTGGAGAGCTGACCATCGACTATTTCCGTTCACTCTTGCCGGTGATCTTGTTCATAAGATTCAAGAAGTCGATGTTATTGTGCTCTATATAGTAGACTTCCTGTAAAGTCCCTCGGTCCAACAGGTCCTGGATGCTGAGTAGTCTTTACTTGACGGTTAGGTATTAGCCGGTGATTGTTCCGTTTGGTCTTTGCTTCTCCTCAGTCCCGTCGGCATTGACGCTCATGCAGCAGGATACACACTTGTCCGAAAAACTAGAGCAAAGGGCCCATTCGTACTTGATGTTGCTCGTTTTCCTCGGAGACGAGCCATCGAACTCTGTAGCAGGACGTATCTGTTACACCACGTGGCGAAATCGATGGTGATTTAGGCGCCCATATAACGCCATTAGGCTCCGACGATTCAATATTGCATCAAGATCACGTACTCATGCCACTTCTCATGCCAGTGGGAGTGCTGCATATTCTGAATCTGGTATCCCTTACGTAGCAGAGGCGCAAGGGACTCACACATGTTGTTATATGTTTATTGGTTCCGCTGACTTGCTTTTGAGCGCAGCACTTGCACACGTGCTTGGCTTATCTAGCCCCCCTCGTGCCGAAAGTCAAGGCATTGTTGACGAGATCCCCCAAGAAAGCATAAAGCTTCCGATATTGGCAGTAGCAACTCCTCGGGGAATGCTCAGCTTATGACTTTGGTAGAGTCTTGTTATGTACAAATATGCTGCAGTCTGTTGTGCCGAAGATTGGGTGTCTTCTATCCACAAGCGGCGCTGATGCAGCTAGCTCTTAGGCCCTTCACAGCATAGAAGGGTTCGGTTGGTTGGTTGGTTGGTTGGTTGGTTGGTTTATTCATACACTGACCCGCCTTTCGGTATGCAGGGGAGTCTTGGCCCTGGGACCACCCCAGAGCCTGGCTCGAAACTAGCCAAATGGGGTTTATGTTTATAAGCGTAAAGCCGTCCCTCTACTCCCTAGGGCCCGCCCTATAAAGAAATATCCAGCCTAAAATTAGAATCCTACTCCCTAGTTATCCGTTCGAGGGCTATATACCTAAGGGGTTATAACCCCGGTAGTACCCTCCTACGGTTAATAAGTAGGCTTCTAGCTTTATTCTAAATAAAAGAAAGAAAATAAAAATTAAAAGAAGATATTTATAGGGGCTACGCTATAGGTATAGCTCTTAAAGATATTTATCCGAGGTTATACCCTTAAAAATAAATAAATCTTTATTATTTTAAAAGTATATATATTCCCGCCCTAAATCGTTCTATCTTAATTTCCGAATTTAAGTAATTTTATTTTATTCTAACCTACTTCCTTTCCCTTTATAGTAATAATAATATAGTTTTAACTTTAGTTTATAATATATTTATTTAAATTATTTCGGGTATACTTTAATCTTTTTTAGAAAATTAATTATAATATTTATTTAAATAAGTTTCCTTCGATTTTTAAAAACTAGTATTAGTATAATATAAAAGTATACCCGTCGTAGGGTCCTAAAGGTATCGTAGGAGTATTAAAATTAATCGCCGCGTTATTTAATAATATATTAACTCTAAAGCCGGTAATTATTTAGTTATTTTTATAATAATTTATAGAGTTTAATTAAAGACCCGTTTAGTATTATCATAGGATACCGAATATAATTAGGGGACTTTTTCTCTTAGTGGGTCTCGATCGTAGGTACGGAGTTTAATTAATAATTATTTAACGATAACCGGTAGTAGTTATAAAGTATAGTTATTAATTATTAACACTGATATACTTTAAAGTTTAGCGCGGTTATACTCTATAATCTTTCTTATTCGTATATATAATAAATTACTTTAGTTTATTATATTAAATAAGAAACTAGGTAGTTCTAGTTATTTATTCGGGGTTCTTAAATAAGTTAATTAGATTATTTATTCTTTTATTATTAATTTAAATCGTTTATTCCTTTAGGTCCGCGAACTCCGGGTAATATAATAATAAATAGTTCTTAATATCCTAGTCGTAGTTATATTTTAGATATTAAAGTCCTTCGATATTTTAACGAGCTCCTATCCTTTATAAATAATTATTTAAATTTATATATTATATTCGCGCCTAAATAAATATCGAACTTCGCGCTCGATTTAACCCTTTATATTTATTAAATATATATAAATTAAAAACTAGCTTTAGATAACGGGTTAAATATCTATAATTTAAAATATCTTATTTAACGGCCTATTATTTATTAGTATATACCTTAACGACGTATATTTAGGTTATAATAAAGATATATAAATCGAGTAAAATAATCGCTAAAGGGCTTAACGGCCCCTCTTCTCTCTAACCCGTAACCTCTTTAATTATTTTATTTATAAACTTATTATTATATATACCCGTATAAACGGGAATCTAATAAATTTCTATTAAACGTTATTAGTAGTAGTTAAATTTATATATAATAAATTTAAGGATATATTAACCTAAAGGGTATTTAGGTATATTAATTAAATAAATTATAATTTAATTATTTATAAAGATTACCGTCGGGCGGTAATTATATTTATAGTTATAATATCTATCCTTTAGGTCTTTATTAATTATACGAATAATTATTAATAAATCGTAGAGTTATTTAATATAAATTATAAAATTATTATTAAGACCGAAGAGTACCGCCGAATATTCGACCTCGAAGGGGGTAGTACTAGCGAGGTTATTTATATTAAAAAAATCGATATATCGGACGGTAGAAATATTAATTAAATTATTTATCCCGTTATTATCGATATAATAAAACTAGTAGCGGTTTCCTTTTTAAATTATATTATAGTCGGTAATCGCCTACTTGGTCGTAGATATAATTCGGACGGGAATACCTTTAAATTATAATAAAATAACGGTAAAAACCTTTTACTCTAGTTTATTTGATTTATTTTTATATATAACTTCGTACTTAAACTCCTACTTTACTAGGGGGTTAAACTAGGTATATATTATATTTAATTTACTAGTTCGGTTTCGGTATAGATTTATTAAATCCTAATTAATTTATTACCCGGCTAGTACTATTTACGGGATTTTTAATTTCGAGATATAAAAATAGGTCGGGTTTAACTTTATATATAAAAACGCCGTAACGAGCTCGATATCTAGGTATTCTTTTATAAATAGGAGGTATAACTCGATATTAAGGATAACCCTTAATATAGTTTTATAAATATTAATAATAATAGTCGTAACTCTTCTCTAAATACGATATATATATTTAAAAATATTATTTTAGCGGCCTCTAGTACTATAGCCTCTATTTAATATATATTAAATAAAATAATAATATAGAAACTATAAAAGGACCGTTAAAATATAGATACGACGGAGATCTTTAATTCTAACTCCCTACGTTAAATTTATTAATATTATTAGAGTAACTAGTCGCCCGGAGATCTTTCCTTCTATAAAGTTAATATATTCGTTTTAATATAAATATATATCGATTACTATTCCTAGGTATATATATTTATTTATATTATCTAAGATTATATCCTCTTTAGGAAGTTATAGGGTTATTAATATACTAGGAATTATCTTCGCTTTAAGAATAAAATGAACTAGCTTAAATTTCTTTATATTAAATTTAGAAATATATTATATCGTTTATTCTTAAACCTATACTATTTTCGTTTTTAGAAATATAATAATATCTTCTATTATATCTCTTATAGTTAGGAATACTACGTCGTCTATATATTTAATTATAATAATATTTATTACGGGGTCGTTACCTAGTTTTACTAGATCTATATTATAAAATAAATAAAATATTAATAAAACTCCGGATCTCTATAGTATACCTATATTAATAACGAAGTTCCGGGTTATATAATCGGGAAGTTTTAAGAATATAGTTTTATTAATTAAAAAACTAACTATTTATTCTATAATTATACCGTTTATTCTTCGTTTACGAAGGTTATAGAGTAGTTATTTATAAAATACGTTATTATAAACTCCGGTAACGTTTAAGTAAAGGAAGTTATAAATATAATTCTCTCTTTAAATAACGTAGATCTTCTTAATTAAAATATATATTATATTCTTTATCGAGGTTTCTTTATAACCCCTAAAATAACTTCTAGAGAGTAAATTTATTTATTTAATAATATAATTAATTCGAAATATTATAATACTTTTTCTTATCTTTTTTAAAGTTAGGAGTAATATAATAAACTAGTAATTCTCGATTAAAATATAATCGCGGTCGCCGGGCTTTTTTAAAGTAATTATTATAAATCTCTTAAATATTATAAAGTAGTTCTTTATTCGTAGGTATTTATTATAAAATTCTTATAACCGAGGGAGTAGTATTAAAAATATAAGATTAAGAGTTTTATTTATAATACTATTTAATTTAAAGACTTTATCGGCTCCGGTATTTTAAATAATATAAATAATCTTTACGTCTAAAATCTTCTAAAGGAAGTCGAATAAATTTAGGTACTCCGTGTTAACGATATCGCGTAGGTTTAGAGGAGGGGGCTTTAAAAAGAATCTTCTATAAAAAAGCCCCGCCTTTTCGGCTTTACTACTCGTTAAAATTTTATTTAATCGTTATAGATCTAGGGTAAAAGATTTAAATAATATTTATTAATTTTTTATTTATTTCGTTAGCTTTTAGACTTTATTTATATTTTTTATAACTAACTCGACTAAATCTTTATAAATCTATTAGAGCGTAGTTTTAATTAAAATCTTTTTCGCCTTTATAACCTTTTTATAATTCTTTCTAGTATATTTATATTAATAGAAGTATACTCCTCGCCCTTATAAAGATTAAATAATCCTACGAAATTATCGTATCTTCGTTATTATTACTTTATATTCCGGGGTAAATCCCGGTATTATATAATAATTATAATAATTTTTAAAAATATATAACTTTATAGAGTAATAAATTATATCGATAAACTAGTTTACGAGGTAATTAGGTTTTATTTCGTTTATTAATAGGATCTCTACGAGTTATAACTCTAACTCCGCGTTAAATTCTTTAATATTAACGCGGGCCTATATAAATAATAATTAAATTATAATCTCTTCGATCTCGATATCGAAGGTAGTATTTATAAATATATAGTTTAATTTATAATCGAGTTTAGGGATTACGTCGTAAATTAGGATATAACTATTAAATTTTATAATAATAAAGTATAGATTTAACGTAAAATAAAGATTATTATTATTTATTTACGTCTTTATACCTACTAGAAAGTATTAAGTAAATTAGAACTCGTCTATAAAAACTAGTATAATATTTATATAATTATTAATATTTACGCCTTCTCCTCCCTAGGTTAAATAATAAATATTAAAATCTCCTACTATAATATATTTATAATAGGTTTCGTTTAAGTTATAAAACTTACCCTTATTAATAAAAATATAATAGAAATTATATAACTCGGCCGACTCCTTTAAGGGGTTATAAATATTATAAATATTAATATAAACTTATTTATCTTTATTATCTAGGTCGTATATATTTATATATAATATTATTATATAGGTTATACCGAACGCGCTTAATTATTATACTCGTTTAATATCTATTCTTTTATTAATAAAATAGTATATTTTAATATCCTCTTTATACCTCTTTAAATCGGGATAGTATAGAGTAAACTCTTTAAAAATAAAATTATAAGTTATATATTAATAAAGATTCTTTTAAAGCTCCTAGATAACGATAATATTGTATTTCTTAATAACTAGGTCTTTAAATAACAATATTATAACCCTAGTTCTTAATTTATATATATTATACTATAGGATATTTAGTTTTATTAATATCGATTTATCCTAAAAAAAAGTAAACTAGGATCGCGAAGTTAAGGATATATTTAATATATAAACTCTTATAAATTATATTAAGAGCGCTAAAACTAACGCGGGAGTTAATAATATAATATAAAATATCGGAGGATAAGAATAAAATATTAAAGATTAAATAATAATAAGAATACTAACCGCGGATAATAAAAGTAATAATTAAGAGAGAGTATTTAAATTTATCGAGATAATATTCTATATACCCCCTAAATACTAATTTAGTCTCGAGTTTATATTATTAATATATTAATTAATCCGTCTAATTTATTTATTTTCTAGTTTAATATTTCAATATCCTAAATTAATAATATCTTCCGGCGAACCCTTCCTAGGTTTTTAACTAGAATATTTAATATATTTATTATTATAATCGTCGCCGGTAATTACTAGCGCTAGTTATAACGCGACTTTTTTAGAGTTAAAGTAATTCCTATTTATCTTTCGCCTTTTAACCTTAATAGGCTTTTTAATTTAAATATATATAATAATTATTTCGCTATAAAAGTACTTTATAGAGATCGAGAAATCCGATAAAAAAGTTTTATTATAGTCGGTTTTATACTTTAAAGTAGTTAATAAACTCTCGTTTAAAAATCTTTTTATAAACCGGTCTATAGTAATTTATCGCCTTATTATAGTTATTATTATTATTTCTATTAGTATTCCGGGTATAAGCGTAAATCCTAGTATTAATACTATTTATACGAGTATATTTATAGGCGGCGCCGCGCCCGTAGGTATCTTAAGGTCTCTTTAAGTAAATTCTATTATTATTATTATTATTATTACCGTACCTAGAGCTCGCGACTAGGATAATTCTAGGCTATTAATATTAAAAAGAGTAATTTAAAAATTAAAGTACTTCGGCGGGCTATTTAATACTAGTTTAAAATAAAATATATTCTTTAATAAAAGAGTTTATACGATATATTCCTTTTTAAACTTTCGTCTAGGGTATAAGTCGGCCTATATATAATATATATTAATTTTATAATAGATATATTAGATAATAGCCGAAGTATAGTTTTCTTTATTATATTTAGTAGAGGTGTACCGCTCGTATTTTTTTATAGATATATATTAGGCTCCGATATACTTATATCCGTCGTAGTTAAAATACTACCGGATAGTATAATTAAGTATATATCTTTTATATATATATATATCGCCCGCCTAGACGATATTTTTATATATAATATAATTCGCTATTATTAGCGACTTAAAATTTACGACGATAAAGGCGAACTTTTATACTATAACTTTCCTTATAAACTAGTTAATATATTTAATATTATAAGTTTATTTTATATTTAGAACTAAAATATTAATTACCTTTAAAATTTACGCGATTTTCTTCTAGTTATTCTTAATAATATTAAGATTTATTATTTCAATTTTAATTAAACTCGCGACTACTTTAAATATAAATATAAAGAGAGTCGTTATTTAGTTAAAAACTAGGTATTAAATCTTCTCTACGTTAAATAAAGGGATATTATTCGAGTTTATTATTTCGACCCGGAAATCGTTACTTTATAATTAATAAATCGAGTAAATAAATATTTATAAATTATTATCTTTAAAGTAATAACTCGAGGGTATTTTAATAAAGGAGTCGATTTTAATAACTTTATTTATATCTTTATAAATCTAATTATCGCTAGTCCCGTAGCGAGAGGTTATAATAACTTTATTTATAAACTTTATAATAAATTTATAATTTAACGCGTCCGAAATATAAATAGGCGCTATTATTCCTACTTTTCTAATATATATAATATAATCTTTAACGACTTTTATTTATTTTTAAAATCTCTTTAAAACAAGTTTTATATAAATATTATTATCGGCGACGCGTTATTATTAATACTAAATATTATTAATTTAAAGTAGTAACTTCGTAACGGGCGCGTATATTTTCTTAAAAAGTATATTATATAATTTTATAATATACTCGAAGGTCCTAAAAAGAATATAACGCGTTTTACCGCCGTTATAAACGGCGTTAACGATATTTTATATATTAAAACGTAATTAGGAAGCGTATTTAATTACGATAAATAAATATAAATTATTTAAATCTAGCGCGTCGAAGTTATATTTACCTCTTATTATTATAATTTAGATATAAAAATAACTATAAACGAGTCTTTTTAATAACGAGAGTTTAAATATAATAAAAGTATATTTTAATAATTATTTTTCAAAAAGTAGTTTTGAATATATAGTATTATTTTTCGTATTTATAATTATATAGAAAGATTTATTCTCTTACTACTTGTACTCTTTAATTACTAGTCCTATAGAGTTGAACCCCGGAAGACCCTCCGGCCCCTAAAGAATACCCTAGAAATTCGTCCTCTAGGTAATAATTTGGGAAGTTCCGGGGACTATATTTATCGCGAAAGTAATTAAAACTAGGGCGGCCTCTACGCGGCTTCTAGGTATCAACCCTATAAATAAGTAGTTAGGGGGTATAAGTATTTAAGAAGTAAACCCTTCTAAGTCTATCTCCGTTCCTTAATACCGCGTTAATAAGAGACGCGATATAGTAAATAAATACTACTACTATTTACCCTCTATTTATTATACCGTTATCTACTCTATTTATATTAAACTCGGTATTAAAGAGGCTCTATTTATAACTACGATAATTATATATAATAAATTATATACTAAATAGTGAATTACCTAATTATATAAGTTATTTTATAAATTTAGTACGGGTTACTTTAACGCGAATTACGTTTTAATATTAAATCGAGTTTATATTTAAAAGTCGAATATTTTAATATATATATAGTAGTTACGATACCTATATATTAATACTATAGATATAGTGAATTCTAACTATAAATTATAAATTTAAATAATATTTTTATAAATTAGAACTATTATAATACGAAAGATACGAAAGATATTTAATTTTACTAGCGCGGTTTTAATTATTCTAATATTCTATATTTAATTCTTATAGTACGAACTTTATATTATAATATTTAAAGAATAATATAAATAAGTTTAATATAGGAAGTTATTTTAATATTATATATAGAGACGGTTATTAAAGTATATATATTATTAAATATTCGACTTTTAGGCGTAAAATCGATTTAGTGTTAAATAATTCGCGTTAGGGTAACCCGTACCGAGTTTGCGAGATAACCTACACGGTTAGACTTTGGTGGAGATTAAATATTATACACGGGTGCACGGGTAACCTTAGCACCTCGGCTCTGGCTGAAATCCGTTCTTATGTACCTATAAATAGCGACGATTCTACATTAGCGCCGCCTGGAAATAAGAGCGACCGAAAACTGTCAAGAACCAAGAACCAAGAACGGCCGCCTTCACTGACAATTCGCTTTGTGCTTGTGACCATGGTGCCTCGACAAACACGACCCCGTCACGCCCGTCTCTCTAAATGGCGACATGCGTTATCTCCCAACGCATGCGATTATCTCCACGAAAACCTGATAGGAGCATATGAAGCTCTGGGAAAACCCCTCACACCATAGGAAGTAAGAAAGGCCAAAGAAATGGGAAAGTTCGGGATCACATTGTCCACATTTTCAACTTTTTCGTCCATAGGGCTCGGTTATGTAATCGCTCACATAATGAGAACCCTGTGAACCCGGCAATAGACCAGTAAGGTAATTCTTTAAAGTAACCTGAACGACATTCGTGCTACTTACGTTTGCGTAGTACCTTACCATCAATATTAATGAACCAGGCAAAAGGCTAATGAATGATGACAGGCCGTATGCCATGACTGGTCCAATGGGGTTACGCGGCGCAAAGCATCGGAACTTGCTCCTACTTGCTCCTCTTCAACAGGGAAGACTGGCAACCAGCGTTACCTCACCGCACGTCCTCCTTCCTCTCTACCCGTTCAAACTACACAATTCATACGAATATGGGCTAAAGACCCTTCTCAACATACCTTCATGCTTCAGCACCACTAAGACGAGAGTAGTTACTATTTCCTTATCTTGTGCTAGGATTTCTGCCCTTCACACCCTTGGCTCAAGGTAGATATGCGTGATGCGTGAATGCGTGAATGCGTGAATGTGGGGAAGGGGAAGGCGAAGATCGCCTCCATGATTATTTCCCCAGAGTTCACCTCACTGGTCTTTCCATATTCAATTTCTACGTGATCCTAAGCTTCCCTTGCATCATTTATCTATCTACCGATTGCTCTGGACTGCGTCTGTAAAGCAACGTCTCCTTCTCCACCTTCATACCCTCAATCTTTTACTTCTGTGAACCTCGATAATTTAACCTGATCTTATTAAAACGCTTTACTTCTCCAAAACAGATGCCAAATAACATTCTAGCAATAGTCAACGCTACTGGGCGACAAGCAGCCTCTTTGGTCCGCGTTGGCGCGGCTGTGGGCTACGAGATCCGCGCTCATGTCAATAACAGCTCACTTCCTGTTGCACAGGAGCTCGCAGGTCTCGAAAATGTCACCATCTTCGAAGGCTCCCTCGATGATAAGGAACTCATAGCAAGATTGTTCGCCGGCGCCCACAGAGCCTTTATCAATACCTTCACATGGGGCGATGAGGTGGCCATTGGCAAGTCGTTGGCTGATGCGGCGAAGAAGGCCAACGTCAAGCACTACATCTATTCCAGTATGCCCGATCACAGCGTCTATGGCAAGGGCTGGCCAGCGGCGCCATTGTGGGCATCGAAATTCACCGTGGAAAATTACATTCGCCAGGTGAGTACATCTATATAGGTAGCAGACCAGGATCACTACTAACACAATTGAAAGATCGGCCTTCCTGCTACCTTCGTTTACACGGGCATATACAACAACAACTTCACCAGTCTTCCAATGCCTCTCTTCTGCATGAAAATGATGCCGGACGGCAGCTTCGAATGGAAGGCCCCCTTCCACAAGGATATCCCTATACCATGGCTTGACGCAGAACATGACGTTGGGCCGGCGGTCCTTCAGATCTTCAAGGATGGGCTGCGAAGATGGAAAGACCATCGGTATGCTTTTTGGGCTTCGTGCAGGCCCTGCTGTGTTCACCACTAACGTCATTCATTACCCAGAATCGCCCTAGCATTCGAGCTCCTCACACCTATCCGCGTATGCTCCCTGTTCTCACGCGCTCTCCGCCGTCCAGTCCGCTACGTCCAGAGCCCAAAGATCGAGATCGAAGTGCCCATACCTCAAGGCTACGAAGAGCAATTACGAGCAATAGAGATCATCTTCGGGAGATACAAGGCGCCATACTTTGGACCAGATCTGGAAAAGGGCCCAAGCAAGGAGGTGAATGGACCCCAAACTTCCAACAAAGATGGCAGTGGAGGAGGTGGTGAGGAGGGTACCGTGGTAGAGGAAGCGAGAATACTGTGGGGTGGATGGCGAGGCATCGAGGAGTACGCTAGAGAAGTTTTCCCGGTTGAAGAAGGCGCAAATGGGAGGACATGGATGAATGATGATACCTGAAAAGTGCATTTCTATGGCGTCACGGAGGTTATGCATTGCAGGAGGGGCAGCATTGCAAATGGAGTTCACAGAAGCATTCTTCATCTTCAGGTGGGTAGCTTCCTCTTCTTTTCGTGTGGATGGTATGCATTCAGACCGATCTCTCCAGGTCTTTATCTTCATTCTGCCTTTACGCTCTTGATCAATGCCTGGGCTTTTCACTCTTGTTTAGTGTTGACTTATCATTTCTGCATCTCCTCCAGCAACCGAGCTGCGGTAGAATCACAGCTCTTTGAGCAGACCATATCGGTCAATCTATCAAGCTGGTTCCATGCATTCAAGCCTTCGGGGTTCATCACTGGGCTCATTGCAATACATTCAGAGCACATTACGAACCCTAGCACGTTTTGACATCGAGACAACTTTTCCCCATCAAAATCTTCACTATGAGAACGTTTGACGATTATAGCATTACTTCAAAAAAGGCTCAAACGTTATTTACTTTGGGACAGGTTACTCTCCCAAACATCCTCCTTGCAACAATCATGAATGATATTGATACATTTACATATACCAGCAACGAAGGGATCACTCCGGAGTTACCTCAACGCAACTCCGGCCCGCCTTGAGACAACTCCCCAGAGCCAGAAGACAAAGACGCTGTCGTCACAGACGTTATGAGGTCTGTGCCCAACACCTGCACACAACCTCACTGCGAGGTGGCTCTCGAATCCCTGAAATCGTCATTACGGAAACCATAATTGACATCGTGGCCCCCCTTCACGGCGTCACTACAAGACAATTCTCATAGCACTGAAACTCTCACTACGGAGATCACAAGAGAAGTGAACACTAGCAACATGGGACAACCACGTGCCTTCCTCGGTTTTCCCGCCATTTAACCCCACTTGGATGGCAGCCAACAAAATCAAGAATAGGTATAGCAAATACCGCCTTCTCGCGCTTCATCGTATGCATTAAAAGGAGATGTTTTTGGAGAGAAGAGACCAGGTTTAAGAAGGGCGCAGCAAAGCAGCTGGTGAAGAAATCTGATGCAACTCCACCTCGGTCAGGTCCGCTCAGACAAGGAACGAAAGTCCAGATCCCCGCACTTGATACGAGTATGCAAGCTGACTTGTGCGCTGTATGTCATTGAGACAACCCAATGTGTCGACTATGATGTTGAGCCGTACACCAGGAGTATGTAGAGGTTAATCCTGGTTGGACATACTCCAATGCAGAAGAAGGAATTGAAGAAGAGGACGCTGGTGGCGAGAGAGGCGGGAAAGGGTGCTGGGACACCCGAGAAGGCTGTTGGAAAAAAGACGGTAAGTGGGCGCGTTAACAAGGGTAGGCGCTCTAGAAGAAGGAGCAGACCTGCTTTGCTCTTGGGCACTGGCCGTTTCGTAGGACTGATGATATTCTTGAATGAGTCCGTCTCTTTTGCGAGACAATAACGTTGCATTCTTGAAGCTCTGTAGATGGCCATGATGTTTGTGTTGGGCTGGTTTTGGCCCTGGATGGCCTTGGGGTTTGGGTTATCTTCTGAAAGCTTTCTCAAAGAGGGGAGGAGAGCTCTGTCAATTTCCAAGTACTTTAAGAGGGAGACTTTAGATGGACGACATTTTGGAGTGATGTACTAGTACAGACGTTCTATCTAAACAACAAGATCTCATTGCGTAAAGTCCATGACTCTATCATGTAGAGAAGCTGAATATATTTGAGGCAATACATCCTTCAAGAAGAGAGGTACGCGAGCCTTTTGCTAGGCTTGTTACTCTTGGACCTGCTACATTTTGATGGACTATCGTCATGAATGTGGAGGCGGCGTTGGGGTTGTTTACCCTCTGAGAAGGTCCCCAAGGCGGCAGAAACTGAAAACATACAGGGGTAGATCAGCTGGGAGGTTCCAAGACGCAGGGTCTCTGGTTTCGCTGAGGATAAAGAGTCCGAATCCATTGGCTTTGTTGAGGTCCACTGGAGTCCCATGAAGAAGGTGGAATCGTGCGGGGAGATGGAGATAAGAAAAGGACGGAATAGTGAATGGAAAGGATACATAATTAATCAAAAGTCAACGGACCCAGCAATGGCTGTCTGGTCGCTCCTGTAACCGATCTTTTATACGTTCGAGAAGAAGGCATTTGGCAAAACCTACACTTGGAACATGCCATCGCTAGGGCTGTTGTACATTGTATTAATTTTCGTTTCCTTCCTCGCTGCCCAGCTTACAGAGGAAACCCCCCATGCAAATGTTCCCCATCTACCCCCTGATCCTCCAAAGATCAAGCCCAATATTACAAGCAGCCTTTGAGGGCACATCTTCCATTTGCACACCTCAGTAACCGCCAGTGCCGTCTTGCGAGGACACTAACGCACCTTCCACAACGCCCCAAGCTTATCGGATGAATCATGTACACAAGAAATGTACGCCGTCTCCATCTCCCCTTCTCAGTAGCCTCTTCCATAGATTCAGACTTGGGTGTCTGTATGAGTCCTTTATGCCTTCCTCGACCGCGTCACTCTCGGTGTGACTCCCCCATTCGCTGGCTCAGCGGACCCATTGGTGTGGTGAGTACCTTTGTGGACAGCATCCTCCACCATGTGCACCGCGTCCTTTGCATCTTGCACATCTGGCACTTCCTTCCTGGCCATGTCAGTAATAGCCCTTGTAGTCGTCTCACTGAGTCTCCTGCTCTTCTTCTTGCCCCTGCCACTTTTCGCATTGTCCTTCTTGTACGTAGCGAAATAGAACGAGATGAATAGTAGCAGGTACGAGCTCAGTATACCCATACCCGCAAAAGCAGCAAACTCCTCACCAGCGCATTTGCCAAAGGTGGGGAGTTTGGGGAAGTAGGTGCTACTAAAGTAGGTGTAGGAAGCGAAATAGACGAAGGCGAGGTCGATGACGAACTGAATGATTTGGAGACGGGTGATCCATTTCTTCCACCAGATACGGACCCCACGCGCCGCTTGAAAGTAGTACCAGTACATCACGACGTGGACGAGGAGGTTGAGTGTTATGGGAACCCATGAGACTGAGGTTAGGCCGACAAGTTGCGTGTAGCAGAGGAGAGCCGTAGCACCGTGGTGGTAGGTGTGGAGGAAGGCTGGGAAGGGTCAGTAAAAGATCCTTTCATTCGACTTGATTTTGGACGTACTGAGGGGTTTTTTCTTGAGGACCATGAAAACAGTGTCCAAAAGCTCGACGTATTTTGTGAGGTAATTAAGCTAGGAATATCAATTCGAGTTGCCCTGTTCGATTCCTGGAATACTCACATAGTAAAGAAGAACTAGGGGAGGCGTCCATCCTCCTCCGTGGTTGCAAATGGCATAGAATGTTCCATACCTCCACAGAATTGGTAGGAGCTGCTCAATGAAAAGAGCCAGAAGAGTACCACTGAATGCCGTCAAGAATAAGTTGTGTGCCATGAAGAGGCTATTGAGCTTGAAAGGCTCCCGGTTCTTCATGAATTCTCGCCCGGCGAAGACAGTCACGTAGTATGTAATGAGCATAGTTGAGGTCGCTACCAATGTCGACATAGGTGTGTCTCCCGGGACAAAGACGAACTTGTTAGTCGAGTAGCCCATTACTCGAGTGTAGGCCTTGTCGAAGAGAGGCCATAGTTCGATCGCGAAGGGTCGGTCGAGGGTCGGGCGAGGAATGGACTTTAGGGAGTCCATGATGTAAAGCTGGTTCCAAGAAGAAGCCTTGAACTTGACTATGCGTAAAGAGCTGATGATGTTGTCTCAATAGCTTGTACAATTATAAATTCAGGCCAGATGGCTTTTCTGCTGCGCGATTTTGTTGTAAGCAACATGCGGCAATGATGGTAAAGGAGTGACTTGAGTTGAAAGGTGACGCGACAAACGTTGAGGCAGTGATGTGACTTCGCCGTAGAGATTGTTTGAAGGACAATGAGAAAAACTGACTTGAGACAATCGGGGTCCGAGGTTGTTTTCCCACGCAAATTTCCGCTGATGCTCAGTCAAGCCAATCAGAGCGGCACCAGCGGCAAAGATACAACAGCTCAATTGCTTGGTCTCAAACCTTTGTATTGCTTCAACCACGGCTTTTCAGTTGATGACAACAATGGCGGGGAGGCCAATTGACCAACTTAGCAGTGTCTTCAAGCTCAATATCTAACATTGGAAGTCAACGGCGTTTTTGCAGCACCAATTACGTCGATTTACTCAGCCCTACAACTGGCGCTAAGGTGGCCAGGAGCGAACTCCGATCCAAATCGAGGTATCGTCGTACCTCGAGTCTTAACCGACCAGCCAGCAGAGCTCCCTTAAGCTGCAATATCTGGCATATCCGATGTCTTCAACGACTTTTCTTCGTCTCGCATCACGTACCCCGCAATCGTGTTTGTTCCGGTCATCGCAGCCAGCAAGGAGACTATCCCCACCACGCTCAGTGTTTGCGGGCCCGTCCGCGGCCGCAGGATGCAGCCACTTCAGTACCAGCATGAGGAGGGCGGCAGACAAGGACGGGCAAGAAGCGAGCCCGGGTCATCATGAAGAGAGCTTCGAGGAGTTTACTGCCAGGTACGGGTTAGGAGGAAATGGCCTACACGCTCGTGTCCAGAGTCTTTTGGATACTCGGGATAGAAGATTGGCCTGAGGCATCTATATGGGTCAATTGGCTAACCGTTGCTTCGCCAGATACGAGAAAGAGTTTGACGGTGTCCAAGACGTCTTCGAGCTACAGGTGATTATATCCAGCTCAGCAGCTTAGCTTGAAGATTCAGACTAAAAAGCCTCCAACAGCGCAACCTGAACAATGCATTCGCTTATGATCTTGTCCCTTCCCCATCAGTTATCACAGCAGCTCTCAGGGCAGCAAGGAGGGTCAATGACTTCCCAACGGCTGTGCGGATCTTTGAAGGTATGCTTCCTTCTGCAGTTGTCTTGTGGTGTCCCTCCACGTCGATCACGTACTAACGTGAGTGAAAAAGGTATCAAGGCCAAAGTCGAGAACAAAGGACAATACGACGAATACTTACGAGACCTCGAACCATTGCGTGAAGAGCTTGGTGTTAATCTGAAGGAGGATCTCTATCCGGACCAACTGTACACTGCTGGTGCGAATACACATCAATAGGATGCTAGTGTATGACGCGGGAAAGTGAAGAGCCAGGTTGATTGAAGGTGAAGAGCACGTTATGGAATCGAGGCAGGGGACGAAACTGTGCGAAAAGCGATACCAAACCTGTACGATGACGTTAGACTCGCCTGTCAACCATATATGCACATAAGACGTCCACAGAGCAAGCCTATTGCGCTGTGGTGATCTATCAGATGTCAATACTGTCTAATCGTTCGGCAAATTGTGCGTGGCTCCTCAAAAGATTTTCTCCTTCGGAAAGACTACAATCAATACTTTCCTAAACCTAATGACAAGAATTTCTCCAGTTTACCTTACCTACAAGTTACACAACCATAGTCAAATCATGGCGTCGATCCCTAGCCTCCGCCTGAAAAATGGGCACGATGCGCTCGGAATCAATCTATACTATGGTATCTTACCCTCCGCCAATAACAACGCCTATCGCAAGACGGGAGCTGGACGTTAGGGTATGATACCAAAACTCAGATATCGATGTATAAATCCTTTGGTCTTGTACATTATGCCATTATCGGAAGCTATCTCGTTGGTTCTATACTTCGGAATCGTATAAGCAAAGGCTACTTCTCCAGGCCAGCAGCTAAGTTGTTGGCCAATATCTCCCAGCAAGCCGCGTCGTTGGCTTTACTGACACCTTGGACTGCTGCTGTCACGAAACCGTGTAGCTTCCCAAATGTGTCGCACATACTCCGTAATTTGTCCACATCTGGTAAGTCTGTATTGGATATTGGGCATACTTCGGCCTTGCCTGCATTGTCATCACTGTCATCATCATCTTGAGAGGCTTCGGGTGCCCCCTTTCGGTGTTGGGAATAAGCCTCAAGGGTTTCATGCCTTTCCAAGCTAGGCTGCCTTGAATACGACGCCTGCACGTCTGAGAATAGCACTGTCAGATCCAGCAAAGATACGGTAGCCTGTCGTATAGGACTGTGCTGTTTGGTAAGGAAGCATCGATCTTGAAGCTGTGAGATGTACTTGTCATGTACCTCAATCATAGAGTCCACATCTTCAGCGCTTCTCATTCTCACAAGCATGTCCGCGTTTGTCGCTGAGAGCACGACATCTGTAGTGTAACTTTGTATGGTACTTGTAAACCACAAGAGCTGATGGTGGAGCCTATAAATTAGCAAGACGGGTTCCTTGTCTGATGTTGAAGCGTTCCTCGAAAGCTTCTGCCGCTGGAGCAGGTATTGCGCTCTCTGAATTTGGGTAATGAAAATGAAAACGCGCTGGTAGGTTTTCATCGACTCCAATCTAATGATGTTCGCGATGGGCCACGAGAGCGTGTAAAAGACACGAAGATCCTCAAGGACACTCATAGAGCGCCCTGCTTTGCGCGAGGGTTCATTTGAGCGGACCTCAAGGCTCTCGATATCAACGCATGCAAGGCAACCGAAAGCTTCTTGGAATAATTCAGTAAGGATAAAGCTGTCGTTCCACCGTTGATTGCCGCGATCGATTTTCTCGAATATTATAAGAGATATGTTACTGCTGACGGAACCATTCCGGCAGAAGTATACAAATTGCAGGGCATCCAAAGACCTCTGCAGGCCATACTCTGTTTCAAGCTGCCCGCGGAGCACTGAGGATGATAAATGGTACCGACTGTCGATCCAGCTGTCAAAGGCCATGTCGAACAATTCTGTGAAAGGACTGAGCATGCCGACATCTAGCTCCCGACACACTTCTTCTAATTTCATTTCAGACTTTGTGTGAGGTAGGACTCCTACTTGGTCGACTTCGTACCTTAACTGTCTGAGAAAGGCCACACTTTTGCCCGTATTAAAGATCTTCTTTGCCGCTAAATGGAGAAATCTGGGTGCATGCAACTGGGCCGTGTCATTTTGAAGAAGATAGAACTGCTTTTGCCACAGAGAGTCTAAAGGGACATCTTCTTCGCTCTTTCTGATGAACATAATCCGATCATGCCTGTTCAGCTGACCGCTCTCCATCCAATACCGTATAGGTCTGAGATATGTCTGAAAGCAATCGAAGAACAGCTTAGCCATGTATTCGTACTCCTCTGCATCTCCCATGCTCTGATTGACGCAAGTTCCATCGAAACACCGTTCCAGTATGCCGAAAGGTAATTGGGGCTTAGGTTTTAGTTTCACATCGTTTATAATCTCGCAAATTTGAAGTATGAAGCGACTGTTATGGCTGACTTCATGGTAGAGTTGCATAAGACTTGGCGTACGCTGTGCTTGAGGACGATGTATTCTTGCCTGGATTTTATGAAATGTGCTATCAATGTCAACAAGACGTGAGACAAGCGCGGCTTGAAAAGTTTGCTCCAGAGGAACCTCCGTTCTTCTTCTGCTCCATTGGCGGATAGCAGCTAGCTTATCCCCGATGATGGTGAATCCTTGAAGTAGGTCTGCAAGTGCCCTTTGAGACAATTGCCGTACGGCCAGGTCAGAATTTACCACTATGCAACTCATGGCGTCTGTGGTGAAAATTGACGTTGGTAGTCCAAGAAGCATAAAGATGACTTCGCGAATTACTTGCAGCTCTGTCAGCAGGAGCTTTGGCTGATGGTCCCCGTCGGACACAGCCGATTTCTTCTGCCAAAACTGCACATCTTCGATCTCGTGAAGTCTGCTAGTATTTTCAGGCACAAGTAAACTGTCTAGAGTTACTTCAATACTCTCCGAATTGAGTAAATTTGAACTTGGGGTTTGCTCTGATTCATCTGCTTCGTCGACCTCAACGCTTTCGTCCTCGTCGAACGCGTCTGCCGAGAAGTCTACGTTCTTCCAGAGGCCCTCTTGATCATCCAATGGATCATCTGCAACGATATCCGCCCATGTCAAGGGTGCAGCTGTAGGATCCTTTTTGAGCAATACCAGGTCTTCGAGCTTTGTGTTTTGGACAGGTCTGTCTGATAGTTGCAACAGCAGAGTCAAAATTTCTGGAATCCATGTGTCAGACCTTGGCAAGAGTTCTGCCAAACGAGCATGCAGAACATCCGCGAGCGGATCATTATTTAGTATTCTGGCCTTTTCCTCAAGACCCTCCAATCGAGAATTTACCAAATATTGGTCGGTACGTCCAGACTGAGGTGTTGCGAATTCACGTAGAGCCAAACCCTTGTATCGCTCAAATTGAGGCCCTGAAGATGTCTTGGTTGTGACCTTGATCAACTCCTCAACCATAGAGCTAACTGCGGCCGTATGTGCCATCACTGGATCATGTCTGCCTATATGCGAGAACTCTAGAGCTATAGTATAGCATTTCTTTGTGGATACCTCAGTGGGATTCTCAGACTCTTATCAAGATGATCAAGGTCGCGCGCGTTTCTGGTGTTTGCTTGGCGGACGGGAGCCTACCGCCGCTAATCCCTAATTTCGGTAACGCCGATGCCCCTTGTACTCAATGTTTTCAAAGTTTTTAACATCCTCAAAGGATGAAGTGCGGAAAGCTAGCTGGAGTACGACTCTGGCGATGACGACCCGCCCACGCTTCTATTCTTCACGAGACTGGCCGTTAAGGGATAGGGCAAAGCTCACTTCATGGCTATCCCAAAGCCTTTGCGTGCATTGGCGATAGTAACGGCCTTTTTACTCTTTTATCTTGTCTTTCAAATCTTCAGGACACCGCCCTCAATACATGGGCCCGGACTCCTAGAGAAAGAGTTGCCTGATGAGCCAATGTTAGAGGGTACTTGAAGATAGCGCCCCATTCGTGCGACCGAAGTTGACACCGTATAGAAACAGGTGAGCCCCCAGGAATCAAGTGGCGAGCAGACGACTATGCGGCCGACAACCCCAACGCACCTCGAATCAATGCGACGTTACTGGCGCTCGTACGAAATGAAGAGCTAGATGGCATGATATCGTCGATGCGAGATCTGGAAAGGACGTGGAACTCGAAGTTCAATTACCCCTGGACATTCTTTAATGACGTCGAATTTTCCGAAGACTTTAGACGTCTTACCCAGATGGAGACCAAGGCAAAATGCACCTACGGTACGCTTGTCGAATCGGTCCACCCTCCCACAGGAACACCAGATGCTAACATTCCATATCTACAGAGGTCATACCGAAGGAGCACTGGGCAGTTCCCCACTGGATAAACAGCGATCTGTTTGACGAATCTGCTAAGATGCTGGAAGAGCAAGAAATCCAATATGGCCCTATGGTATCCTACCACCAAATGTGCCGCTGGAACAGTGGCATGTTCTACAAACACCCTGCGCTCAAGGACGTTCGCTACTATTGGCGCGTTGAGCCCAAAGTGCATTTCTTCTGTGAAATCGACTACGATATCTTTCGGTGGATGCAGGATTACAATAAAACCTATGGATTTACTATAAATCTCTACGATGCGCCACAGAGTATACCGACCCTGTGGCCAGAGACACAAAAGTTCATGGCAGCGCATCCCGAGTATGAGCATCCGAATAATGCAAGAGAGTGGGTTGTGGATAGTTCGAGAAGACCAGACCACAACATTAAGGCCCACGGGTACAGCACGTGCCACTTCTGGAGCAACTTCGAGATTGCGGATATGGAATTCTGGCGTTCCAAGCCCTACGAAGACTATTTCGAGCATTTGGATCGAGCAGGAGGGTTCTTCTATGAGAGATGGGGGGATGCGCCAGTGCATAGTATTGCCTTGGGGCTCTTTGAAGATAAGAGCAAGATTCACTGGTGAGCAGCGTTCTAGCCTGCTTGTCTCTCCCAATCATCCGAACACTACTGACATCAAGTGCAGGTTCCGAGACATAGGGTACCAGCACATACCCTACTTCAACTGTCCCAAGTCACTCAAGTGTAGCGGGTGCGTCACAGGTCGCTTCACGGACGGGGAAAGATTCCTTTTCAAGGAGGACTGTCGACCGAACTGGTTCAAATACGTGGGCAAGGACTGAGACCCAGTGATCGTACCCGATCCTGTCAAGATAGAGGATCTTAGCATCCTTCTGAAACATTACTCCATATGTACAATAGTTTCTCGGTTGGATTCTGCGGCATAGCTGTAGCGTTTGGTCTGGGAGTGCCCAGAATGGTCAATCTTCTCTTGTATGTACTGTGTAAATACATAAAACAGTCTCAGACATGAAATGTCAATTAGAGTCCTCTAGTTCAAATTACAGCTCGGGCTTTGCCTGATAATCATAGCATCGACCGAGGTACAGGAGAGACACGCGTCCGTGAATATGAGAAGTAGCATGCTGGCGCGGCCTCGTTAAGTGTTGAACTTACAGTATAAAGTAAAGAGGGGTATGCGCCCTCCAATAAAGTATCTCGCCATTGGCGCTTATATTGGCGCTATCTCAGGGTGATCTGCAGGGCCCGTCATCACCGGCTCAAAATAGTCTGTTGGATCCATCTCTTCCTCGAACGTTCTCTTTACCAATACTATCCCTCAACATTTCCGCTTCCTTATGCTACGGGAAGAGATATGGATCTGCTCCTCTATAACACCATGGTGTGGCAAGGCATGATCGCTCATCGTGGGAAGCCACGTCAATAATCGCCGCCACTCACGAGCTCTCTGCTGCGGAAGAATTCTCCATTTCTCTGCTTTCTTTTTTTCCAGCTGCCATCGACCTTGTCCCCTTTTGCTTCAATTCACTCCCCCCAACTCTAACTCTCGCACGGTGGGACAGGGGCACCGTCTTTCGCCATGTTCGGGCCTATGATGGATTCGTGGGAGTGGGTGAAGTCGCACAACCCAGGCTCACCGTTCAAGAAGCGTCACCTCAGCTTTATCACCATTCATTGTAATTCCTGATGCTTCTCCTATGTTCAGGCCTTTACGGATACTAATACACTCATCACAGATCTCTACCTGCTTTCCGTTACAATAATAGGCAGCGTGTTGTTATACCCCGCGGGCGGCTTGGCATACATTGATGCCCTTTTCTTCGCCAGTGGTTCAGCTACACAAAGTGGTCTCAATACGTATGGCCTTTAATCTAACACGTCCCCGCTACATGCTGACAGAATTGCAGTGTAAATATCAATGATCTCTGCACTTACCAGCAAGTAAGTCAAGCGTTATTGTTGCACATGCCCAAATATTGATCCCCCTTTCAGGTCGTTTTTTATATTATCGCTATGATATGCACGCCAGTATTCATCAATACCTTCGTGGTTTTCGTTCGGCTATACTGGTTCGAGCGTCGGTTCCAGAATGTGGCTAGGGAGGCACGGAATTTCAAACCCACGAGGTCGCGGACGAGGACACCACCGAAGGATGACTCCGAACCTGGGATCACAGAAAAGAGTGTCCGTGGCCGCAGCATTGTGGTGATGCATAACGGAGATACACAAACATTCGTAGCTAGACCAGAGGCAGACCACCCGGAGAGCGCCGGAGATTTGACAAGTGGATCACGAACGGATTCTTCTTCCAGCCAAAGAGGGAAAACAGACACCATAGACCATGCTAGTGGTCCTCCACCGCAGCGAACACCTACCTTCCGCCGAGACATTACTTTCGCAGACGAAGTCAAGAGCCCAGACGATGATGATTCCACACCACAGATGTTGCCGCAGCGTTTAAGTCCAGAGCAGCACATCGCATTTCTTCAGAATCAAAGAAATCCGAAGGAGGAAAAGGCGTTACGGATACCCGGCCCACGCGACTTTGATCGTGGAAGGGTGCCAGAGCCGTTGGATTCGGATGAGGAGGATGGTGGTCAATTAAGGCTTCAGGATACGGGGCCTATAGGTGGAATGAATGGTGCCAACGACGATCCATTGAAGCGGAACGTTACTATCGATGCGCCAGACCATCCCCAGCTTCGAGCGAATCTTCCCAGACTTTCTACTCGAAAGAGTGGCACATTGGAAAAGTCAAATGGTACGGCGGCTCACGAAATAGCGCCGCAGTCTGCCGGATTAAGAGCACGTACAGGAACATTTTCTAGTCTCAGAAATTGGGCCTCGAAGGAGAACACGGAACCAGTGACACCGTACCTTAGCTGGCAGCCAACGATTGGAAGAAACTCGGCTTTCGTAGACCTCACAGAGGAGCAAAGAGAAGAACTTGGAGGAATCGAGTATCGGGCGCTGAAGACTCTAGCCGTCGTCCTTGTTTGTAAGTCGTTCAGCAGGTCTATTCCCGTGTCCTTGCATCCGCTGAGATCATCACCAAAGCCTATTACGTTCTCTTCCATCTGCTCGGCGTGGTCATGTTTTTGCCATGGATCGTACGTACAGACACTTGGGGTAGCATCGTTGACAGTGATGGTCAATCCAGAGTCTGGTGGTAAGGCCCCTAATTTCGTCTTTGAAGAACATTATTCAGGCGTCACAGGGGCATATTTACACCCGCATCCATGTTCAACGATCTTGGCTTCACACTTACTCCAGATTCGATGATTTCCTTCCAAAAAGCTGTCCTTCCGCTCCTTCTTGGAGCCTTTCTCATCGTCATTGGGAACACTGGATTTCCATGCATGCTCCGTTTTGTAATTTGGAGTGCATCGTATCTGGTGCCCCAAGGAAGCGGCGTCTGGGAAGAACTCAAGTTCTTACTGGATCACCCAAGGCGCTGCTTTACCCTCTTATTTCCGAGCACTGCAACTTGGTGGCTCTTCTGGATACTAGTTATTCTCAATGGCCTCGACCTTATTTTCTTCATCGTTCTTGATGTAGGCACTTCCATCGATCAAACACTTCCACGATTTACTAATTCGGTGAATAGCTCCATGACCCGGCAATCACTGATATTGGTCCCCCCGGCTTCCGCGTGCTGAATGGCCTATTCCAAGCCACCAGCACGCGCACTGCGGGATTTTCCTCTGTCAATCTAGCTGAGCTTCATCCTGGTATTCAGGTGTCATATCTGATCATGATGTACATCTCAGTCTTTCCAATTGCCATCTCCGTACGACGTACCAACGTGTACGAGGAGAAGAGCCTGGGAATATACGGGACAGCAGCCGAGGCAGAGGCAGATGAAAAAGAGCCTAGCTACGTGAGTGCTCACTTACGTCGACAACTGGGTTTTGACTTGTGGTACGTCTTCTTGGGTTTGTTCATCATTGCAATCGCTGAAGGGGATCGGCTCGCCAACACAAACGAATACGCATTCACTTTGTTCTCTGTGCTGTTTGAGATCGTCTCGGCGTACGGAACTGTCGGACTGTCTCTGGGATATCCGAACATTGACGCATCATTCTCCGCCGAGTTCAGCGTGGTATCCAAACTCGTCATCATAGCTATGGAAATCCGTGGTCGACATCGTGGACTCCCATACGAGCTTGACCGCGCCATCTTGCTGCCCAGCGATTCTCTACACAAGAAAGAGGATGAGGATGCGTCTCGAAGGATGCAAAGACGTAATTCGAGTATGAGTAACATGGATGGGGCTGGACCTGGTCTATCAAGTCGAACACCGACTGCGGGTTTAGCGTCGCCAACTACTGCGGTGGCTTCAGGCCGTGATGATGGAGGGACTCCAGATGCTCTTGCCGAAATGAATGAAAGCCATTCAGGGCACGCCCAGAAGGGACTCGGAAGGTTGATGGCCGGTTTGACTGACGGGCCAAGGATAAGACCACGTGAAGGGGTATTGCTCAGTGAGTAGTGAACATAGGGGAAGGATCGTGTGTGTCATCGAGAGCTGTATATGAAAATATGGGGTTACTGCATCTGGCAGGAGGCATCTAATTGAGCGTGGCGTAGGGGAAGATTTTGGATAACAGAGCTCATCTCGGCAGCATTGCCTAGAGGAGTGACCTGAAGGGGTTCTGAATATGTAGTCAAGGCTAGGCATGCTCAGTTGTATGCAACACACAAGAGCATAACATCGATTTTAATATCTTCAAATTGTCCACATGTACCATCGTGTCTTTGTCCTGTGCCTCAACCAGCGTAGAGCCACTACACACGTTATAGTGAGCTTCAATCTAGTATTTACACTGCTTTCGTTACTAGGAAATTTATGCCTAAGGCAACACTATATATCGTTCCAAATGAGGTGGTATAGCCCGTAGGAGGTTTTTATCCATGAGCCATTTTCGCGAGAACAACCTGTCCGCATATCTATATGCTCCATCACACAAGACGGTCACCACCGTGTGTCCGGGGCCTAGCTTCTCAGCTACCTCCTTCGCTGCCACAACATTTAAGCATGAGCTCGCGCCGAGATAGAGACCTTCCTCGTCCAGGCAGCGGTATACCATCTCTATGCTTTTCTCGTCGCTTATGTGTAATGCACCGTCCACAAGGTCAATTTCAGGCTTTAAATTGTCCGTGACTCGGCCTTGGCCGATACCCTCGGTAATACTCGAGCCCGTCCGTTCTTTCAGCTTCCCTCCGCTAGTGATGTATGAATGTAATACACTACCCGGCGGATCTGCCAAGAAAGACTTCACCTTCCCGCCAGACGCATCTTTGAGATATCTCGTCACACCAGCCAACGTGCCGCCAGTTCCCGTAGCACAGGTAAAAGCATCCAGCTTGCCATTAGTCTGGTACCATATTTCCGGACCTGTCGTTTCGACATGTGCTCTCCTGTTCGCAGTATTGTCGAATTGGTTCGTCCATACCGCATTTTCCAGGCGCTCCGCATGCCGCTTAGCTTGCCAATTATAGTTCTCCGGATTCTCAAACGCTACCGGAGGTACAGGATATACCTCTGCGCCCAACAGCCTCAGTAGATCAACCTTAGCTTGAGATTGTGTGTTCGGCATGTAAATGACCAATTGGTAGCCCTTGGACCGACAGACGTGTGCGAGGCCAATGCCTGTGTTTCCGGCCGTGCCTTCTACAACAGTTCCTCCTGGCTTTATTAGGCCTCTCTCTTCAGCATCTTTGACCACGTATAAGGCTGCTCGATCTTTCACACTGCCGCCAGGGTTCTGGAATTCTGCTTTGCCTAGGACCTCGCAGCCGGTCTCGTTTGATAATCGTTTGAGACGGATGAGGGGCGTGTTGCCGATTGCTTGAATACTCTTAGCACGAGAGCTTCCAACAAACGGCTGTGGATTGTGCTACCTCCGACAAAGCCATTGACATGTTGTTGTGCTTTGGCTAACTGCACGCCGTACTGATTCGCCATGTCGACTTTGGACGCCAATTCGGCAGCTCTGTACGCAGTGGTTTCGAATCTGCGAACGATTTGTCGGAACATGGTCCTGGACTGTGAACAGCGAATCTATACGGCGTGAGCCTGGAGAGCCGCGCTGAATATCTCAAAGTTACTGGTCTTTTTCTCACTCTTCTGGGACGGGGACGAAGAAATGTGTTATGACGCAAACTCGAGCCGAGGGTGCGCGCTTCGACAGACGCGGCCCGCCTTTCTTGGCGTAAACAAAAAGAGGGCAGCTTTGCGAGTTTTGCAACTCCTTACTAAGGACTATACAGAGAGATCAATTAGCTCACAAAGATGCCGGGCAGACGTAATTCGATGGCGTCACGCCTCTCCTACAAGATATCCACCCAAACACTAGGCTCTCGCAGAAATACAGCTTCCCCAACAGTCGTTGTCCCCGAGGAAGGGCCTACATCTACACTACGCACGCAAGTCTGTACCATATTCAGTGATGCTCAAAGAACTACTTTTGGTCATCGTAAGCTAGTCGTTAGCCTGCGAAAAGTTCAAGAATCTTGCTGCTATGATCCGCGGCCGGGCAAAAATGAGCAAGAAGACTTCGATGAGGATGACTTTAATGTGGAGATTGCGCGATGTGTGCTCAGGTTGATGGGAGTGAAAAAGAGCGAAGGTGTAGGTGACCGAATCGTCCGCTTTTTAGGGTCCTTCCTACGCCATGCGAGTGACAAAGGTAAGCAAGAAATAACTGATGCCACGACTTGTATACGCTAATGTATTATAGACATAGCATTGGTTCCCGAATCAGACATAAACGAGATGGAGTCCTTCCCCGAGACTGCGAGTACGCGCTTGAATTCACACATCCTATCTATCTTACTACAACTCCTGGCTTCGAAGGAGAAGACTGTCCGATACCGTTCAACGCAACTCATGGCCCACATAATCAACTCGCTCGACTCGATCGACGACTATTACTACCACCTGCTGAGAGTGGAACTTCTGAAACGGATCAGAGATAAGGAGCCCATGATACGAGTCCAGGCTGTACTGGGTCTAGGACGGCTAGCTGGCAATGAAGATAACGGAGATAAAGACAACGAGGATAGCGATGATGATGCGAGTGGATTACTGGAAAAGCTACTTGACGTGCTCCAGAATGATCCAAGCGCAGATGTTCGCCGTTCTCTTCTACTTAACTTGCCCTTGACGCCTGACACTTTACCTTACCTACTAGAACGTGCTCGGGATTTGGATCCTGCAACTCGGAGAGCCTTGTATTCCCGCCTGCTACCTGCTTTGGGCGACTTTCGTCATTTGTCGTTATCTATGAGGGAGAAGCTCCTTCGTTGGGGACTTCGTGATCGTGATGAGAATGTCCGCAAGGCCACTGCTAGGCTTTTTCGCGAGCGCTGGATTAAGGACTGTACTGGGCTAAGGCAAGTCGAAGATACTAGTTTGGAGGCCGCGTCACCGACCATTAATGCTTTGCTCGAGCTTCTAGAGCGTATAGATGTTGTCAACTCGGGAGTAGAGGAAGGCATAGCACCAGAGGCGTTGAAAGAGTTCTGGATTGGGAGACCTGACTACCAGGACGCAATAAACTTCGATGATCCGTTCTGGGATTATTTGAGCCCGGAAAGCGTTTTCATGGCTAGGTCATTCAACGATTTCTGTCGTCAGCAGGGGGACGAAAAGTACGATATGTTGGTCGAAGAGAAAATGCCCGAAGTAACGAAGTTGGCGTTCTTCTTACAGAGGTATACAAAGAACCTTGTGGATTGCCTGTATCGGAATCATACACGGTACGAGGGCGACGAAGAGGGAGAGGGAGAGGAAGATACGGTCGAGCAAGAGTTCGTTGTGGAGCAACTCCTGTATATAGCGAAGACATTGGATTACAGCGACGAAGTCGGCCGGAGAAAGATGTTCACACTTTTAAGGGAGACCCTGGCTATTACTGAGTTGCCCGACGAAATCACCAAGCTTTCGGTCGACGTACTTCGAGATGTTTGCGGTACCGAAACCTCGGGGGAAAGAGAGTTCTGTGGCGTCGTACTTGAAGCAATCGCTGAGGTACATGATGCTATAGTGGTCGACGAGCCCATGGTCGACAACGAGGATGAGAGCTTCCACTCGGCTCACTCAGAGATCAGAGACACTACTGCCACAGAGGCCAGTGACACTACTGCCACAGAGGCCAAAGGTCCCCGGAGTCTAGCAGGTGACAAGAACGGCAATAGCGAGGAAGACGAAGAGAAAGCTATCAAAGAGATCATGATCAACATGAAGTGTTTGCATATAGCTCAGTGCATGCTACAAAACGTTGAGGGCAATTTGCAACAGAACATACATCTAGTAGCTATGCTCAACAACCTCGTCGTGCCAGCCGTCAGAAGTCATGAGGCGCCTATAAGAGAAAGAGGTCTACTATGTCTAGGCCTCTACTGTCTTCTTGATAAGGTACGTACTTCTATCGTGCGTTCTCTAATGATATGCTGACTTCGTATTGGTAGACGCTTGCCGATGAGAACTTAACGTTGTTCCTGCACTGTTTTACAAAAGGCCATGATGCGCTGCAGGTCACGGCCATCCATATCCTCGCCGATATCCTGACAACCCATCCGAGCCTACTCTCCGCGCAGGATACTGATACAAATCTGCAAAAACAGATTCTGAAGATTTTCTCTAAGGGCATGAAAGCAGATTACTCGCCCGACGTGCAATCAGCTACTACTGTCGCACTCTGCAAGCTGATGCTTACTTCGGTGATACAGGACGTGGATCTTCTCAAGCAAGTGGTTATCTGCTATTTCGATCCTGCAACCAAAGAGAATGCCGCAGTAAGGCAAGCCTTGACCTATTTCCTCCCCGTGTACTGCCACAGCCGGAGAGAAAACATGCAAAGAATGTCATATGTGGCAGGTGGGGTCATGCACGCGCTTGTCGATATGGGTGACGAGCTCGATGAAGGGGAAGAAATGGTGGGGATAAGCACGGTAGGAAATATACTGGTCGACTGGACGGACGCGCGGAAACTAGTGGTCCAAGACGAGGCTTTGGTCAGCTGGGACGAGGCCGGCAGGAGGGAAGTCAAAGCCGTCAAGGGCGACGTTCATCTGGACCTTGCGGAGAGTCTTTTAGAACAAGCGATGAACCATGGGTGCTCAAGTAAGCCATTCTATGGGTTTGAAACCTTGACAGTGCTGATATAAGCTGTAGAAGATGACAAGAAAGCTTTAATAGTAATGCTTGGCAAGCTGTACATCACGGCCAACTCAGACCCGGTAAAGCTCCGAACCACGTCTGAGCTTGTTATCGAAGCCATCGATAACAAGGTCGCAAATGACGCGCCGTCTCGTAATGCGCTCAACAAATTGCATTTGGCCCTAAGCAAAGCCATGGGCGAAGCTGGTAAGGCGAAGAGCAGCGCAGAGAACCCTTCAGCTCCTGTGGACGATGAGGGTCTAACAACGGTCGGGGAACAAGTCGCTGAAGAGTCTGTTTTGGCAGGGGAAGAAGATGTGATAATGGAAACAGTCGAAGGCGATGGAGTCACGGAAGCACAGGACTCGTTGTTGGAAGAGCTCTTGACTGACGAGGAGGAGCTGTGATTTTCTTCGAGGTTCCTATGTTGATTAGGAGAATACGTAGGATATTTCATAGATATCGCGCATTTACACGGTACTACAGTAGCATGTGTTCGAGAAAATTTCATGGAGCCGTTCCAGAGACTAAAGGTCAACTACGCCTAGATGTTCCGAAGCATACATCTACCTATGGGTGAATCTTGAAATGAATCCAAAGGTCAATTCAAGAAAAGCATAGTTGAGTTCCACAGTTGCTAGATTTTCTATTAGCAAGATGTTCAATAAGTCCCAAGTATAAATCTTGGGG
>JAABUS010001629.1_pt1 | contig 47527 bp, 45 predicted proteins | sample 5560161 | NCBI WGS metagenome assembly JAABUS01 (sample SAMN10711885, study PRJNA513376) | rock metagenome | isolation source: Antarctica rocks | place: Antarctica: Victoria Land, Trio Nunatak nord | collected 2016-01-04 | reverse complement strand
CAACGTTCTAACATCGTTCAAACTGCGTCGAATTGAGATCTCTTGACTCTTCTGACTTCTATTCGAACACAGAATAGAATCAAAAGGTTCGTAGCTGACATCACGTACAGGTGAATCTCGTTGCCAGTCAAGAAGGAAAGAAGAAAAGGAGAAAAGAAGGAAAGAGAAAAGAGAAAAGAGAAAAGAGAAAAGAGAAAAGAGAAAAGAGAAAAGAGAAAAGAGAAAAGAGAAAAGAGAAAAGAGAAAAGAGAAAAGAGAAAAGAGAAAAAAAAAGGGGTCATGAAATCTTATATATAAGAAGAATTGAATTGAATTTAATTGAATTTGAAGCTTGATGAAAAATTGAGGATAGTGATTGTGTGATATGAATTGATGTAGTGGTATGGTGTGATGCGTTGTGATAAAAGGCAAGAGAGATGAACAGACAGAATGTGAAATGTTGAGGATGTGGGGAGTGAATTTGTTTGAATGAGGGATGGGTGAGATGTTTTGTTTATGAATGAATTTAAGGGGGTGAAATGATGTGGTGTGATGAAAGGGAAGGGAGGTGTGATGAAAGGCAAGGGAGATGAACAGACAGAATGCAAAATGTTGATGATGTGGGGAGTGGATTTGGTTGAGATGTTTTGTTTATGAATGGGTTTAAGGGGGGTGGGGTGGTGTGGTGTGGTGAAAGGCAAGGGAGGTGAACAGACAGGATGCGGGATGTTGAGTGTGTGGGGAGTGCATTTGGTTGGGGGAGGGAAGGGATGGGTGGGGTGTTTTGTTTATGGGAGGGAAGGATGGGGGGTTGTGCAAGGGGGCGTGGGATGGGAGGGAATAGTTATTTTGGAGATGATACAGCTTGGTTCCGGTTCTATGGATTTCAGCGCTAGGATAAACCCTCATGCCCCCCAGTCCTTGGTAGCGAAGACTGTGATTTCATGGAAAAAAGAGGATTGTCATGCTGGTAGTGCTGTAGCTCTAGCTTTGGTTGGTGAGATCTAGTAGTTGTACAGACAGAGGCGCGCTCTGCCTGACATTGGATATGGCTGTCAAACTACGAGTATGCTGGCTCATGGGTCTTCTCCTTTCCAGCAGTGTAGGAACTCTCGCTCAAGGGATTCAAGGATCCTCAGCGTTGGACTAGCTGACGACATGGTCCACGTTCAAACCAGCCGCTTGTTCGTGCCTTGTCGCCTGCCCGCGGAAATGATAGCGGCCCCTGGTCGTCCAGTCAACGACGACGATGAAGACGACGACGCCGTAGACGACGCAGACGTAGTTCATATCTATCCACATCTCCATCAGCTACTTCCCTTACCACCCTCACAACATGAAAACTATAAAAGGGGAAAACTCACTACCAGCCTTGACAGGCATAGCCGGCGGGAACGAGTACATAATAAGCGTAAACCCCGTCCAAGCGAGCAGGACGATGTTGGAGAAGAGGCCCAGGGGGCCCATCCAGAACGGGCCGTGGAGGATGTTGTTGCGGCCGCGGAGAAGGAGGCAGAGGACGGGGATGGAGTAGGAGAGGTAGAGGAGGACGATGCAGGCGGTAACCATGCTAGAATGGAGGAGCAGTGTTAGACGTTGCTACTTATGGTCGATGAAAGAAAAACTCTTGTTTCAAGGTCGGATGGAAGCGCGACTTGGGAGAACTTGAAAGACCCGCTGAACGAAGGCTTGGTCAAGCGGATGATTAGACCTCCAGGGATGGTGATGGGTTTGAAACTCAAGCTTTAGCACTCGGGTTAACCTAGATACTACAACGCGGGTATTGCACGTTGCAGCATTATCAGGACCGGCCACCAGAGATTCTCCAGCCTGCGGGACTGCCAACATGGAGCGATTGGAATTCGGCTTGGAAGAGATGCGAAAGATACTGCTGCCGGTGGCGACCTCAAGAGTATGAGAGCAAGGCCGGGTGAACGGTCAATTGCCAACGGCTTGATGCGGAGGTTGTGGTCGGACAGGAAAGAAATATCCTGGATGGCAGGTGTCCCCAGGTCCCGTCTCCAGATGCACATAAATATCCTAAATCAAGGAGATTGCTCACCTGTAAAAAGCAACAGTCGAACCTAGATACAAGCACCCCAGAACCGCTACAATCACACAGCTCACGAAATGCGCCCTCAACGGTACATCCAAGCGCGGACTGACATGGCTCAGATATCTCGAAAACGGCACTCCCTTGTCCCTCGCAAAACTCCAGCACAGCCGGCTCTGCCAAGTATGACTAGCAATCAGGCAGGTAACTCCAGTGGCCATGATCAGACTTTCTAAAACAATAGCACCAGCTTTGGCACCCAAGGCTTGATAGAAGAGAGTGAGAATGGGTACGCCGGTCGTATCTTTGAAGAGGCCGTTGAGGTCCTGCATGCTGAAGAACATGGCAATGGAGTAAAACCAGGATGTCACGAAGCCAATGGCTACGGTTCCCATGATGGCGATGGGGATCATTTTTTCAGGGCGATGGACTTCTTCGGCGAGATGCGTGGCACAGTCAAGGCAGGCAAAGGCGTAGTTTGAGTTGATTAAGCCCACGATAAAAGCTTGGAAGTTGTCAACCGGGAAGTATCGATAGAGAGTACATGGGCCTTCTCACCAATACCATTTTGATTCCACCCTGTTCCATTGACAAAATTCGCAAACACGAATTTGGCTTGTTGGTGTGTAGGGGCTTTGGCAGGGACGACGATCAGGATAACAAGAAAAGAGATGAGTGAGGTGTAGAGTGATGCGGCGCCGATCGCTGGTAGGGATTTCCCATAGCAGTTGAAGAGGAATGAGAAGACATTGACAACTTGGTAGCTAACAAAGACATTCCACGGATGGATGGTGCTACTGATATTAGAAGGAAAACGCATAGAACTCGGGAGGTACTTACAAGTCCGGATGAGACAACGCCCAGCATCCAACCCCAGCACTCCCGACTGCCAAAGCGACACTTGCGGAGGTAAAGATACTCCCTGCCCAAGCGAACCAGCCAGTCAAATAAGACACAAAATTGGCATATCTCTTAGGAGCTAATTCGTTGGCCCAGAAGTACTGTCCGCCAGCATTCGGGTAAGCACTGGCCAATTCAGACAGCGAGATGCCAACACAAGTTGATATCAAGGCGATGAGGATGAGGCCATAGACGATGCACACGGGACCACCAGAGTTGATGCCAGTGATCAGGGCCGCAGAGATTCCAAACCATGAGTTGGTGAGAGAAAAGCCAACGCCCAAGACTGACAGGACGGAGTAATTCCGTTTCATGTCCTGGGTATAACCCATTTCGGCTAGCTTGAAGGCATCGGAATCAAGGGATTTGAGATCAGCCATGTTGTCGTGGGACAGCGCGCGGGCACTTTCAAAGTCGTTCTTCTCATCCATCATGTTTGCGATCGACGGGTTGGAATGGGTGGATGTTGTTGGCAAGGTCCAGGTGCAAGCGCGGGTGCTTTGTCCCCATGCATGGAACGGATCACATGAGGACCGAACCCACTCGGAGTGAATATCAGGGTGGCGCAGGACTTTGCAGAATTGAAATATATGTACAATTGGGGGAATTTGGGGATGTCAAAGCTTCACTAATACTGACTGAAGCACGATGGTCTCATATCATAGATAATCGATAGCAACATACGGAACTTCGGGTCTTCTTATCTCTTAGGGCTTATCGGTTAGAGTATCGACCACTTCAGGCGTACCATGACCATGGGCTACTTATTTTCATACGCAATTGTACTTGGGGAACATCAAACTCGGTTTGGAATAGAGGAAAGGCTACTGTTGAAGCAATAGGAGCTGCAGTAGGATCAGGAGGAGTAGTCGTCCAATTGGGAACATAATTCCTAATTAGGAACATAGTAGTTGCAGTGCCATTACACTGCCCGCTAGCCTAGTTGGGGCTAGCGCTAACTGCGGCACAAAACGTACCTTAGATAGCTTCCTACTGTAGAAGACACACCTTTAGACAATTATCAGATCTACACTCCATTAGCTACCCATGCACGCCATGCAAGGTGCTGACCATGCGTCGATTGCACGTCTTATAACCGGGTCCAGGCCATCAAACCCGACAGTGCGGTTTCGCTCTATGCCATTGCCCCGCAGTCAGCCTATCGAACGGGGAACGGTACGAGGGAGGTACATGTGCGAGATCAGGGTATGTATTGAGGAGTAGAGCATGATGTTGCCCACGGACAACAATAGTCGAATAAGGTAGGTAAGGTAAAGGAAGTATTGTAGTGGCTGCTATATTATGTACAGTAGGCCAATATTGATATGTAGGCCAACCTTCACCAATGCTCCGGTCACAACTCACACACCACTACTGTAGCAATCTACAGTACATATCTACAGTAAGTACGAAGACCCGGCTCTCGCTTGCGCAAGGTTTCCTTTTTGTTTTGTTGTGAAATCATTCTTTGCCGAACTGTCTGTCGCTTGCCCAACCTAAGGTAGACGTACAGTACATAGTATTCCGTACATAGATCATGTCTACATAAAAAAAACATTAGGAATCTTAGAGATCTGCATGCTGCATCATGTTTGGGTGATGGTGGCTCTTGCATTCCATGTTTTGATGGGCTGACATGCGGGGGCCTCGACCGGCTACATTACGGCGCCACAATATTGTTGCTCCGTTCCTTGGGTCAATCAACTGCTGGTGGGATGATGATCCAAACCGGAATAAAGATTACTGATCCGGGTTGTTCCCCTTACAATATCATGAGGCCTTAAGCATCATCATTAGAGGCCACTCATGCTTAACATACAAAACGCCTCTATCGTGTGAGCTTCCGTCATATCGCAGGTCCCAGGTTTCTGGCGGCAAAAAGCCCCACAATTGCCCTCTAGAAAACTCCATTACAGATTCCGAATGAATATCCCAACGCTTTTCCCGTCCCGGTTCCTATGCATCATCATCACTGTCTGGAGGGTGGGGAGTACCCTTGGGGCTGTTGAGCCTGCACGAAACGTTAGTGAACAGGAAGTGGAGACCATGGGGGAATCGGAAGGTACCATTCAATATGCCTCAACCGCCTTCGAACTTCTCTATCCTTCAGCTGAGCCCTCGTCATCTTCTTCTTCTTTTTCGATTTAAACTTCATATCCCCACCATCCTCTGCACCAGAGTTGACCGCTGACGCCGAAGCGCTCGAGACATTACTGCTTGCCGCGCTGCTGCCAGGCCGGCTGTCTTCGAAGCGATCCATTGAGACGGCCAAATGTCCCTTGTGCGTCACACGGCCGTCGGCAACGTGCCATTGTTCGGGGCACAGGGCGCCGACGAATTCTTCGTTGTGGGAGATCATCACCACGCCGCCCCTGTAGTCGCGAATAGCAACAGCGAGACCACCGAGCGAGTCCCGATCCAAGTAATTGGTCGGTTCGTCAAGGACGAGCAGATGAGGGTTGTTCCACATGGCACCTGCAAGCACCACCTTGACCTTTTGACCGCCAGAGAGACCGGAGATTTCATTGTGATCGGCGATTTCCGGGTCGAGTCCGATGTCTTCAAAGTGTTTCGATATAACCTTAGGCTCCAGGGTACGGAATCCGAGTCCTTCTCTCGAGGCTTCATGGTCGTCAAATTCCTGCACAAGTTTGTCGAATCCCAGTTCAAGTAGAGTCTCGCGAGAAACCTGGCTGTTGTGCTTCGGCAGCATGCCAACCCACTTCACCTCGTATTGAAAGGATTTCTTGTACTTCTGCCTTCCCATTAAATTCTCTATCCGTCGACCGGTCATACCGGGTAGCTCGACAAGTTTGTTCATCTGTGCTTGATCTTCTGGCGTAAGAACCCGAGTCTGCTTCATCAAGACCTCGCGATCGTCTCCGTTTGCGTAGCGCCATTGCAGATACTGATTGGGCGTCTTCTCCATATGCATTTCGACGTGTTCAAGAGCGTGTTGCTTGATATAACCAATACGTAGATTAGGGTGCTTCTCAACACGACCTTGTTGAGGGATAGTCTCCCCAGTCAGTAATTTTATCAGAGTAGACTTGCCGGCACCGTTGGCACCAATGATAGCCGTTCGAGAGGACAAAGTCAGAGCGCATGTGACGTCTTGAAGCGAGGGTTTCGATGCGCTAGGGTATGTATAAGTGCAGTTGGACATTCGAATAATCGCTTTGGTGTTGGATTTGACTCCAGTCAATAGGCCAGGGGAAGGAAACTTGAATTTTACTTGGGACGCTGAGAGCGTATAATAGCTTTTGGCTTCCGGCTTGACTCGCACAAATGCGGCAAGATTTCCAGGGTAGCAAACCAGCTTCTTTCCTTCGTAATGATAGATGTCTGTGCACACGTTGTCCAAGAACCCAGAGTCGTGACTGACAATCAAACTCGTGATCTCAGTGTGGCTCTCAAGGTACTCTTCCAACCACTTGACGTTACCGACATCCAGATGATTCGTCGGTTCGTCCAATAAGAGTACATCCGCACGCATCAACATAGCACGAGCGAGTGCGAGCTTCATTTTCCATCCTCCAGATAACGACCCGACCTTGTCTTGTTGGCGACCGTTGGGACCAGCGGTGAGACCGACTTCTGCCAAAACCGCAGAGATTCTGTCTCTTCCCTCGGCCGCCAGCTCTGGGTCTTTGACCATAAATTCGAGAATACTCAAGTCAGCATCCTCGCCTTGATTATGTTCGACAAAGCAAGTCCTCAACTGCTCTTTGCTTGGAAAGCCTTCAAGCTTGCCATTAGCAATACTCCGCATCAAAGTAGATTTCCCAGCACCATTACGCCCACAAAGACCATATCGATGACCTTTATGTAGTGTGATGTTGGTGTGTGATAGCAATAGCATCCCGCCGTAAGCTAGTGAGAAATCGGTGTTAACAATTTCAATCTCACCAGAAGCAGGCTTGATGGGTTGGCCAAACTTGCGGTGATCCTCTTCGACGAAATGCTTTTGCAGAGCTTCGGCCACTACATCCGACTGGTTATCGTTGAGTAGATGCTTCAAATACGGACCACTTGAGAGGCCGATGCGCGACACTTGACGAAGGGTTACATCCTGTACCACCATTTCTGCGATGTATTGTTTTGTAAGGACCCATAGATCAAGATCACCTGGAAAGCCTACGAGGCCGCCGTGTGCCTTGACCTCTTTCTCTAAGACTGCAAGTACATTCTCGGAAGTCGTCGGAGCGATCTGTCCCTTGGTAATACTACCGTCGTCGTCTCCCATCGCCTTCTTAATAATACTCAGAGATCTGGCAGCAAGTTCTCGGACCTCGGGAAGCGATGCCCTCTCCTTAACGCCTTGTACACCAGGTAATAATTTCGGTAGGAATGTTCTCGCTTCAACTGGGTCATGGACAAGTTTTGTTAGATTTTCCACCACTACTACAGTCTGTCGCAGGACTTCTTGAGAAGTGGTTGGTGTGTTCAAAGACCGTTCTAGAAGAGGCGTAAGTAGAGCGAGGACGGGAGATGTGACAATTGCAACAAAAGTGGTTTGCGACAAGGCATGGATGGCTTTCTGTAGTGTCTCGGTCGATGGGTTTTGCATAGTCTTGATCAAAAGCGGTATTCGAGGGGCGACATCGTCGTTAGAGAGCAGTGTCGTCAATGAGGTTATCGTTTTCAGCGCTTGCTTTTCGACCTACAGCAATCATCAGTATACAAAGAGCGAACCAAACCCGGGGCCGACACATACTTCGGCCTTGAGATCATGCATGCCCGCCTCGACAGTCGGTATCAGACCAGCGAGTTTCTTGCCCATTGATTCTCTGAGGACGTCTTTGATACTCTCTTCCTCCTTGCTGCCCGTACCCATTTTGCCCTTGTCAGCCATTCGCCCAATTAGTTCATAGGCACCAACAGCGCCTTGCCACTTGCCAGATCTCTTTCCAAGATATTTTGAGAGCACTGGAAGTAGTCCTACTACCATGCTCTCGGGCGAGAGATTGGCGAACAGAGCATCCAAGGCATACTGCGCGGACTCGCGAACCACAGCTCCCTTGTCCGCGAGGGCATCCAGTGCCGACGAAACGATCCCTCCATCTTGTACAAGAAACATGACTTCACTTATCCGTTGTGTCGCAGGGAATCTTTCGAAGAGCGCACCCAACAGGATCATGGCACTTTCACGTCTTGAGCCATCTTTCTTGTCTGCTGCAGCTTTCCTAACCTCATCTAATACGCCGTATGCACGAAAGCCGCGGAAACCAACCGAATTGATTAGGAGATTTGTGAGAGCATACGCTGCATCGAGAGAGGCTTGGGAGGTTTGCGCCTTGAAGACAGTATCGAGAAAGGATGAGATCTCCTCTGGGGTGGGCGGCACCCCCGAGGGTGTCGAGGATTTGGAGATCATGGCGTGTAAGACGGGAGGAGATACTTGGTGTGGCATTCTCTACCCTGTGTATCTTGGGTGTGGTTCAATGTGATGGGTTGCTTTTGTGAATAACTGCGAAAATTGTAGGATTACCGACAGTTGTTCCTAGTGCGCAGTGAATGGAAGGCGGAGTGGAGTACTAGAACAAAGACAAGTACAGGCTCCAAATAGAAGGCTGGTAGAGGAGTGGAGATGTGACAGAAAGAGGGAAGACCAGCGACCCTCACATGTGGACGTTCGAGAAAAAGCGAAACGGTGAGAGGGGTGGGATTGTTATTCATTATCCGATTTTAGATAGAAATTTCAGCTTCGGTGCCGTCAGCAATTGATCCGACGCTAAGATAAGCTAAAAGTACCTAGTCGTGCTAGTGTTTTACTCCGCAGGTCTGCATGGCCATAATTTAGGGCACAGAGTACAGGATGATTGGTACAACAGTACTACATATCATGACCCAATTGTTTTGATCTTAGATCACGCCCCTGTCTTTGTGGTGTATCAAATTTAAAAGATGCACCTTGCTATTAGGGTTTGGTAGTTTGGTAGTATGAGAAGGGAAGCACTCTTGTTTTCCCTCACGATCTTGATATCTCGTTTTCCAGCCACGCCGTCTTCTTGGATACTACTCGATTGCAGCCCGCGAAAGACAGTAAAGAAATGTAATGATTGATGAACAGTCAAGGAGTGAACCGCCGGTACGAACAACTTCAGGCCTCTGCTGAATTGGGTTCTTGGTTTTCCCCCTCCACGGTTTTCTCCTCTGCCGCTTCCGACTCCGCCTCCCTCGCTTTTTCTTCCGCCTCCTTCGGCTTAGCTTTTTTCTTCTTCTCCTAAGCTAGATTGTTAAGGGAGGTCAGTTTGCGCACCTTCAAACGAGACAGTCTGATGGAGCCGTCGCTGTTTGGTTCTCTCGGTGTAGTAGTTTCCAGCTGTCTCTGGTGGGCCTCGATATTAGACTGATCGTCCATATCGTGTGGTTGATTTTCACTCACGTCATAATGCTCATTGTCTCCTGCGGAGGGGCCAGAGCTAGAGATGGTTGCTGTAGCTTCAGACGTTCTGTAATGAGCTTAGTCGGAGGGCAGGGAAGCGATATTGCAGTAAGACTAGTTATCGAAGATCGTCGGTTAGACTCAAACATACATGATGTGTGCTGTTGCGAATCGATACCCTGTGTTCTATCCGTTGACACCAGGGCTGGATATCTAGGAAGAACACACTTTCGGCAACATCAGCTTCGCGCATAACTCGGACAGTAAGGCCTGAGTGCTTGTTTCCAGCAATCATTCAAAATCCTTTCGCACCCGAGCCGATCAGCTAACCATACTGAATTTGAACTGCTGGCCTCTAGGAAGCCACTTACCACTTTCTGTATTACCCTCCCCCATACTCCTGCTAGAACTACTACCGCTTTGGATTGCACCCAGGATACCATCAACATATGCGGCACCACTCCATTTCTGATGCATCAATACATCTACACCTAACTCCTTTTCACGCCTCTGAATGAGATTCACATAGGCCAGCATGCCATCTTCCTTGAACTGTTTGGATAGCTCCGCCGTTGTCACCGCCGTCGAATGGAGGCCAGCAAGAGAGATCAGTTGCAGTACAAAGCTATACATACATTCAGCAACAGCGCCAATTTTTTGATTGGAATTTTTTGATTGGGAACCTACCCATGTTTTGCGAGGTCCCATATGAAAGACTTTAGAGACTGTTCATCAAAACCTTGGCCCATCCAGTTAAATGACGGGCTGAGATTATACACCAAGTGCTTGCCGGGGAAAGCTGCTCTGATTTCTCCAGCAAATTCACTCGCTTTCTCTACACTTGGATCGGCGGTTTCAAGCCAGAGCAGATCAGCAAATGGAGCAAATTCGATGGCTCTCTTGGTCGCGGCTGGCAATCCTGCTTTATAATGGTAGAACCCTTCTCGAGTCCTTGGAATGTCCCACGAAAAGAAGACTGGCGATTTAGTATACTGGGCTGCAAGAGTACGCCGTCTGGAGAGGGGGAGGTTTCGATCTTTCCTGACCCGGGAAGTATATGCTTCAATATTGCTTACATCTGCACCCTCAGTTTGGAGCTGCTGAACGACGGCTAAGGAAGATCGAGTGACAGTTAGTCTCTCTGCCTACCTTACATGGCGAAGAATTTGGGCCTACCTTCGTCGAATGTCATAAGTTTGTGCTTCTTTACCCAATCTGCTTCATATCTGTCAATATCTTCTCCTGTTGCGCCTTCTAGCTCCATTGCTTGCAGGGTCTGAGCCAAAGGTTCAGAGTCTTCGTTTACGCCAAGGATGAATTCATGATCTCGTACATCGATTGCACTGCTAAGGAGCTTTCCAGATTCCGAGTCGGTCCTAGCTATTACAAGGTTTTCACAGCCCATCAGGTCCCATTGGAACCTCGTGGCTACCAATCGATTGATATGTTCTCCCATTGGTACAAGGACTTTGCCCGCCAGATGACCGCATTTCTTACCGCCATGCAGTTGATCTTCAAAGTGCACAGCGGCAGCGCCGTTTTCAGCGAACAATTTCGCGAGCTTCATTACTGCTGTCAGTCCCCCATGGCTTTTCTCCATCAGCCTTTGGTAATTGGTAAATACTTTGAATAGCTCACCCTGTATCACCATCTGCAATAATCGGTCTCATATAATCTATGTATGGTGTCTGCATTCTCTGATTCGCGGTCATCTTCCTCCGAGCATCCCAATGTTTCCTGTCGTGTAGTTGTTGGGCTTTGAATAGCCGCTGTACTTGGTTTGGCACAGTGTTGTAGGGGTAATCACCGAAATCAGGCGACACCTCGTTCGTACTTGTTAGAACCGAAGAGCAAGCCCAGCCAGAGATGTACAGAACTTCCTGGTTTGCAGCTTGTTGGGTCATCTGGACAGGATCAATAGCCCCCACTGATAATTGTTCAGCCGTCAGTTCTTGAACCACCGATAGTTCGATAAGATGACGCACTGGTATGTACTGGCTCTCTTGCGGCTGCTTTATCCCGAAATAAAAGGAATAGCTTCCTTGCCATCAAGGAGCTTGGATATGACTGTTGAAGTGTCCCTCTTTTGCTGACCACGTCTTCCGCCGAATATGGCCTTCTGATCCCAATGTATCTCTCGGTGGCCCACCACTGCTTCACATCTTCTATTTCTTTTTCGAACAGTGCGTCCTCTGCCGAACCTGATTTCTCTTCTGTGGCGAGCAATTGATACGAATCAGCTGGTGGGGCATACGATCCCGAGCGCCTAACGTTAGTAGAGTGACTCGGCATACATCCTGTAATAAAGCTGAGCCTGAGGGAAACGCCAACTCGCGAGCATTTCGATGCGGATCGTCTTTCTAACGTTCTAGCAGCGTTCCGCAGCATGGTGGTATGGGTATAGGAGGTATAAAAGAGATCAATTACTGAGAATTCAATATTAGACCATTGGGCTGCTGCAGAAATCACGAGAAATAGAATTCCAGGAAAACCCACCCCGCTTCGATTGAACAGTTCCAGCTCGTCGATCCTAGAATATGTCCTGGAAGCACCAAACAATGAACCTTTCGTGGAACGAGCAGGCAATGTGGCATGGGTCTTTGTGGGCTTTGCTGTGGGTGGCTGCCAATAAGGCCAGGCCCTTGGTTGAATCTCAAAAGTTCTGAATAGATATCTACCTTATCAAGAGTGCAATGTCCGTTCCTGTCGGCCGATGGAAATACGTCATTGCGAGAGCGGAACCCGGAGAAACCTCGGCTTTCCCCACGACTACGACTGCGGAGTAAAAGATTCCAGAGTTCAAGACTTTGGTATGGCGACCGTGAGAAGTTCAAAAAATTAGCTCCTTTGCTGTTCAGCTGTCATATTCTCCACCGGGCTGGTTAGACAGTACAACTCCCATTCAATAGTTTTGTGAGCTTCCTAACATCCATCGACCGCTCCTCTTCAGACCTTAACCCCGCGGACAGAAAGGTACGGCAACCATGTTTTTGAGGACCAGAGCAGCCTCAACGGCTGTACACACTCTGAAGGTGCTCTTCTTACCCATTGATGAGGATACAGTATTTAACGGTTGCGTGCCCAGCCAATCGCAGGACCATGGATCTCTATTCCCACAAGAACGTATTCTTCGGGATCAGAACCAGATCTCAAGGCCACCCTGAGAGAAATAATACCGGCAAAAAGAGAGCTACTTAAGAAAGTAAAGACTCATGGGGATAAAGTCATTGGAGAAGTAAAGATCGAAAATACTATTGGCGGCATGAGGTACGCTTCACGACCGTTTAAACCACGGAGATAGGTTTGACGAAGCTGGCAGAGGCCTGAAAGCAATGGTATGGGAAGGTTCAGTCCTCGACGCCGATGAAGGGATCAGGTTTCATGGCAAGACCATAGAGGACTGCCAAAAGGTGCTCCCCAAGGGAACATCGGGGACAGAAATGCTACCTGAAGCCATGTTTTGGCTGTTACTGACGGGTCAAGTGCCTTCAACATCACAAGTCCGGGTCTTCTCTCGAGAATTGGCCAAAAAATCGGCTCTTCCCAACTTCGTGGAGTCAATGCTTGACAATTTTCCCAAGGACCTGCACCCAATGACACAGTTTTCCTGTGCTGTCTCAGCGCTAAATCATGGTTCAGTCTTTGCCAAAGCATACGAGAAGGGGGTCAATAAAGCAGAATACTGGGAACCAACATTCGATGACAGTATTTCTTTACTCGCCAAACTCCCTACCATCGCCGCCAAGATCTACCAAAACTCATACAGAGGCGGCGGGTCTTTGCCGGCACAGGTAGATCTCGAACAAGACTGGTCCTACAACTTCGCAGCTATGCTGGGCAAAGCTGGGAAAGAAAACGAAAACTTCCAGGACCTCCTCCGGCTATACCTAGCACTGCACGGTGACCACGAAGGCGGTAACGTCTCAGCCCACGCAACACATCTCGTCGGAAGCGCGCTTAGTGACCCCTTCTTAAGCTACAGCGCTGGCCTCCAAGGTCTCGCTGGTCCCCTACACGGGTAAGTCCAAGCCCACCCTATCTCCCCCAGTCTTACTAATCGCCTCCGATTCCTAGCCTCGCCGCACAAGAAGTACTCCGCTGGATTCTAAAAATGCAATCCCACATCGGCACCTCCTTCACCGACACCTCCATTAAAGACTACCTCTGGAGCACCCTCAAATCCGGCCAGGTCGTCCCCGGCTACGGCCACGCCGTCCTCCGCAAACCAGACCCCCGCTTCAAAGCCCTCATGGACTTTGCCTCTGCCAGACCAGAAATTGCAAGCGACCCCGTCTTCGAGCTCGTGAAGCGCAATTCCGAAATCGCGCCTCAGGTGCTTAAGGAGCATGGCAAAACCAAGAACCCGTATCCAAATGTCGATTCGTCGTCGGGGGTGCTGTTCCATCATTATGGGTTCCATGAGACGCTCTACTACACGGCGACGTTTGGGGTCAGTCGGGGGTTGGGGCCGCTGGCGCAGTTGATTTGGGATCGCGCGCTAGGGCTGCCGATTGAGCGGCCCAAGAGTATTAATCTCGAGGGGTTGTTGAAGTTGGTGGAGGGGTAGGTCTGGTGGGTTGGGATATTAGGTGCGTATAAGGTCTATTAGGGTGTACATAGAATGGATATTTCGTAGGGAAATCTAGGATTAAAAATTATATATTCAAAGTTTTTGCTACGTCTCGATGTGATGACAACACCATACCAGCGCACGACCAAAACAAACACCAGATATACCGCTCAAACCCATCCAAACCCCCACCGTACCACCAACCGAAACCCCTGATAAACCCCATACCAAAAACACCGCTATGCACATCCCCACCACCCCCATCCCCCCTCTTCTCCACCCAACCCCCCACCGGTCAAGTATCTACCACCTTCCCTACCATATATATCCCCCGGATCTCGAGAAACAAAGCTAACCCCAATCTTCCCCATCTCCCGCCTCAGCCCCTGATTTCTGTGCGAGTGGGGGTTTGTAGGGCAAGGGGGAAGCGGAATCAGAAAAAAGAAAAGTGGGAAGGGGGGGCTGCGAAAGGGGAAATGGAAAGGGCAAGGCTGGAAAGGCTGGAAAGGGGAAAAGAGGTGGGTGGTGGGGGATGGGGAAGGGTGGAGTGGAGTGTATCGATGGAAAGGTTGCGGTGGTTTTAGAAGTGTGCTTGCGACATGTTTATCTTTCGCATACGTCTGTCGAGATAGAGCCTGGATCATCAGGTTCGATAGCCGACAGTTGTGTTGGGACAGTCGTGGAGGAAGTTAAGACAGGAGTATTCTACTGTAGATCCCGAATCATTTGGGGATGCGTAGACATGCTAGCTTCAAAGTCCAGAACTTGGCTGATAGTCCTGATATTTCTCCTGATTGACTGGTTTGACTAGTACAAGAACACGCTTGGTAAGGGCCTTTTTATAGGTATGTATAGCATATTCCAAGACTCGGCCGCTCTATTTGAGCAACCGCATGACTAGAAGGTTGGTCTGGTAACCGAGATTTCCAAGCCTTGTAAAGGAACTTTACATTAGCATAGGAAATCTGAAAAGGTGATCTGGGTGCATCAGAGGTTGAGGATTATGCTGACACAGTCAATCAAGAACGTAAGTTTTAGTCGGCAGGCCGTCTACACGCCAGAGCCCAAGCTTTCTACTCGAACAGTGCAAGATTTCATCTTGCCCTGATGTGCTCCCGGTACGAATGACTTTCCATGAGAGCGCCTCGTTTCGGTATTCTGGTGTTATGGCTGTCATGTCACCTAGCTCAGTGGAGGGAGTGAACACAAGATCGCCTTCTTTGCAAGAATCGAACACCACATAGGGCTCTTTGTCCGTGAAGCAGTCAATCGGACTACCACACAGTAGCCCTCCACTGTTACAGACTTCCTCTATCAGAAACCGAGTGACTGATGCTTTTCCGACGAGGACCGGATTTGTTCGGAGATTCTCGCGAATGTACGCCTTGCTGACCGCTAGAGACGCTTGGAGTGGAATCCATGAACCGCCGGGAAGTCGGAAGATTGTGGCAAGTGAGTGCCCATATGGTGCGTACGTGGATGGTGATCCATTGTCTGTACCTATCGGCTGGAAGTGATTCCATAGAGTTTGCGCGAGCTCCAGTAATTTTTCGTCCACTAGGTGTAACAATAGCGACCATATAAATTCTCGAACTAGATCATTAGCAGAGCTATGTGAAGAGTGCCATTCCGAGTATTCAAAGTCTGGAGTCCTGTTCTGTGCTCCAATCTCTTGCTTTCGGACCTCCTGCTGAAATCTTGAAGCAAACTGCTGTTGCAGATCAGGTAAAGGAACCCAATGAGACGTTTGCCATAAAACACCGTCCAGTGCCAGACCATCTTGGGATAGAGCTGCTGGTCTCACCCGGAAGCCTCTAGTATTCTCCTCCAGATACTCTATGTTTTTCAAACATCCCATCGAATCCGGACCCCATGAGAAACCATACGAAGTTGAAGGAGAAGTGCAAGTGTAGTAGCTGTCTGCATTGTTCCGATGATCATTCGCAAACGATAGCAAGGGGTCGAACTCTTCAAAATGGTATGTACTTCGGTACGTACCATTGTAGCCACCGAGCAAAGAAGTGTCTCCATTAAGAGTTGCAAGTGTCAACGCACAAGTAGAAAGGCCATAATTACCTGTCTCCATCACCATAGTGTCGATTCTCTTTTCGTAATTACACAAGTTTGCTAGTATAGCAAGTCGATCGGAGAAGACCGAGTTCTCTCGGTTTTCAAGAAATGTAGCAGCCTGCGCAGCATTGCAAGCTTGACGGCGATGAACAGTGTTTGGCCAGCCCGAATATATGATCGGCATCAGATTCCATAACACATCCGCGTTGTTCGAAGCATTGATTGCTGTACCCTTGTCCACTTCGGAAGAGGCTAGCAACTCTTCGATCACGCAGCGGACACTGAGAAGTGCGTCCTGGAAATCCTCGATAGGAATTTGTATTTCTCCAGGTATAGTCCCAAAGAAGGCTGGTGTGTCAAGTTGGTAATCGCAGCCTATAAGAAGAACCATACTCATTTCTGCTGAAGTGGATTCCTGTAGTGTCCAGGCTCTGTAAAACCATTGATCGTCTGTTAGCATCTCGAGAACCTCGTCCATACCCTCTAGCTGGTCGGGCTCGCAGGACGTGCCCTTGACCATGGCAGCGAAGGCATCCATTTGGACTTGTGTCTCAATGTAAGTATCCAGTATGCCGAGTGGGTGACTGGACCGCTGGTAGACCAAATCCATGGCTTGAATACCAACTTGTTTGTCTTCTGCATCGGATTGATCAATGCATTCTTGATCTATCCAGATTGCGCGTATATCATGATTGACTGCATATGAGATTGCTCGGTCAAGTACGCTAGATGGTGTACGGAGGGATCTAATATCGCAACCATTAACCAATCGTTCTGCATGCAGACGAGTTGGAGGCGGAGGCTGCGTCTCGTCGTTACGCTGCCAGCAGTAAGAGACTGCTACGTAGTGGACGCAGTCTGGGTAATCATTTCGTCCTCCTAATCTCAGAGACAGCGAATTGTTACTCGCAAATGGTGGCAGATTCTTGCATGCACAGTCTGCTTTTTGGGGGTCAAACCGATGGCTTTGGTGACCTTTCTCTAGGAGATTGGAGCGCCGTGCCTGTGTCTCCTCTGTCTGGTAATGAACCAAGAGGCGCAGACTTTTGGCCCAATCTCGAGCACCTTCTCTTGGGCGCATATATTGTGCAATTTCGATCATTTGCTTGCGTAGATCCTCAGGCTGATTGTGTATGTCACAAAAGGCTTGCTCAACATCGTCTCCCGCAACCCTGTCCTGCTTGACGACCTTCATGTGTAACGGTGGCAAGGAGATGACTTTGGGGCATTGCACGCAATGTTAGAATCTTACCATTTAAAGCGAAGGCAGAACTCTTCAGGCAGGGGTATGTTTTGCACATTCTCTAAGATGAAATGCAACTTATGCTTGACTAGTCTTACCTTGTGGGGCAGTGTATTCTAAGTCCACCTAGTACAGCCTGGCTGCCTGGCAAGCCAAAAGCATAATTCTGACTTCATGAAGGCGCTCAATGTATATGATGGCGCGAGGGGGCATCGAGTTAAGGTGATGGAATCTACGCAGCAGCTACCTACGTAGCAAAGGTACATGTTTCCGAGAATACCATTAAGCCCCTAAGACTACTTTGATTGGCCTCCATCAAGTCATCAACACTGCTATGACCGTGGAAGAACTATTCGAACGCGAGCTGTCGCGTTCTACAGCTTTGATAGGCGTACTGTGAGGGCTGCGAATATCTGACTGGCGGAAGCTCTAGCTGTGAGGTTGAGGTCTGGAAGAGTAGGACTATGTTCCCCAGGGTAATCCCAGTGGCATAATAGAGGGGGTGTAAAACAGAATGATGGAGATCAAGTTAGTTGGGCTGAATGCATGAGAATGATTTGATATGCAACCCCTGGTGTTCGTGGTGGATTGGCTTAATTTGTGAATGGCTGCTCTTCGACCTTGACGTCTTCTCTAGGTAATTTTGTGCCTCTCCACTGGAACCCTGCCTACCGATCGACCTTTATTGTTAACCGGATGCTTTGCGTTACGTTAGCAAGGTCACATGCTGGCACAAATGCAGCAGGAGGGCAAAACAATGTAGTCAAAGGCCTGCAGAATTGGACATCAAGAGCACAAAAAAACCATAACATGCATGTAAAAAAGCTCAACCAAGTATCTCCGCCTCTTCATCCGCTGTTAAAAGTCCACACAGCATCCTCGAGCCTAGTATTACAGCAGAACCAGGGCCGACTACTGCGCAACACCTCAAACTCCATTCGCATACCCTGAAGCTGAAATATCCATGACCAGTTGCACATTTGTCAAGCGACGTGAAAACCATCAACCAGTCTGTCGCCATGGGGTATGAAACGTTGGTTGATGCAGAGCTAAGGTTAAACTCGTTGGCTAGTGGTTCTTCTTCTTATTTTCCACGGCAGCTGTAGAAGTCCTATCAGCATTTGTTGCCACTTCGGTCTGCACATTGTCGACTTACCAACAACAGAGACGAGAATAATGAGGGCCACCACGGCAGCCAAAACGAACCACCATTTCAAGTTGCTCATGCACATCTTCCTCTTGACTTTCTTAGCGCTTTTCCTAAAATTATATGACGATTCGTCAAGCCGATCCGATGTATCTTGAAGTTTATGAATTTCGGCTCCGCGTGCTTCAGTGTCAGTGAGATTCTGTTTCATGATACCGACAGTCTCGGTAATTTTCTGTCAAAATTACAGGGGTCAGCAAACTTGAGCTGCTCATTTCGCAAAAATGAGACATGGAAGCGCTTGCAGTGTGTCGCATTCAAAATGTGCGTATTGCGAAATATTGTATATGTTGGTTTAACACCAAGCCAAAGTGCTTGGAGCGTCGTTTGAGCGTCCATTCTGTGTATACGCAAAGGCTTCAGATCGTAAGGTTCAACACTGGAAGTCTATGACACCACGAAGAGAAGAGCAATGTCGATATGTGCAAAGCCTGTAGTGTTTTCGTAGCTGCATGAAAGTTCGACCCTCCACAACTCTCAGAACACGAACTACTTGCCCGCAAAGAGGGGAACGTGTGTGGTAAAGCGTGGGATAGACTTACCGCTTGAAGCGCTGCCGTTCTACTGTCTCCCCCATGTTGTTGGCCTCCATTCTGTGCTGCATGTCCTGAAGGAATGTATGGATCGTAAGGTTGCTCGCGAGCTGCCATTGTTGCTGTTTGGATTTTATGTCGTAAAGTGGGTTAAGATAATCGCCAAGCCAGTTTAGGATGCGTACGGATGATTCAGAACTGTTGTTGATGGTTCACGATCAAAGTGAAGGCGACAGCCAGGGGAAACAGGCAGTTTAGAGTAGACAGCAACCCTATAGTCGCTAGAACCCGAGCTTTGATATCTCAAGTCGCGAGATGTGTTTGGTACGATTGCAAATGGTATTGACTGCCGTTGTGATGAATGCTTAGAAGTGAGGTGTTGATGAAAGGATTTTGGGACCGATTGAAAGGGCTTTTCGGCCTATGGCGGAGGTCATGTGACGTGGCGGGTAATCACAGCCTCACTAGTAGCAAAGTCGTTTTTTTGGGCGATCTGGAAAATCAACAAATTACGTTGTACAGCATGATCCTAGTAGTATGCGTATCATATGGCTGTTCTCTCTACCTTTACTCCGTAGTTATATCTATAGTAGTAGTAGTAGTATCGAGTCTCCGTAGTAAGGTAAGCATTCGTACCTATTCCTCCCGCTTGTAGATCCATTTTTAGAACAGAATGAGCGGTTGACCGAGACGCTGTGTGTACCAGGAGTCTCTTTGGAACGTTGGAAGAGTCAATCTAACTCCATGATTATCCTATACCGTGTCAAAGGAGCTTGTGACGGATGCGAAATGACTATAGGCATAACAATAATGTCTTCCATATTCGTGAAATTATTCTTCCATTCTTTGTCGTAGCAACCGATTGCCTCGCCGCGTCATCAGATCGATTACAGGGGTATCCAATTCGCGTGGACCCTTGCCTGTATTGCTCGAGACAACAGTTCTTCTCCATCACAGCCCCATACACTTATACGATAGGCATTCATTCATTGATCGATACTCTTGGTCGCTCACTAGATCTTGGCTAGCAGAGGGTTTCGGTAACTGCTCATACCGACCTGGTCCTATTGCCACTCCTTCGAACAGCATACAACAACCATACAACAACCACGTGCATCTATGGGATAGATCGGAAGCAACAATATACGGTCGTCTGAGCTACGAGAGGCACCTCCTGCGCGCGAAATTTTGGAGACATCGAGACTATCAACTTCAACTATCTCCCTTTCCGTTCCGCTTCTTTAATTGAGAACCATCATCTACGTATACTCAAGTCTGTTCACGATGAGGGGTATAGCACACTCTAGGGGGGGGGGACTGGTATCCTCATGGCTTGCTCTTACAACCTCATTGTTGGCTGGGAGCAGACTCTGTGGTGCAATCACCTTGAACATAGATGATCCCGGTATGTTAGCACTGCTGTTGCTTTGGATTTGGCTTGAGACTTTATCAGCAAGCACAGTTTATGGCTGACCTTCCTACTCGACAGCATCCATCAAATCTGCTGCGAGTACTTGCGCTTACGGCATGATGAAATATTACACTGGGAATCACACAGGAGACATACCAGGAAACCTACCACAACCTTACTACTGGTGGGAGGCTGGAGCCATGTTTGGTGCATTGATCGATTACTGGCATTACACTGGAGACAGTACCTACAATGACGAAGTGACGCAAGGAATGCTCTTCCAAGCTGGACCGCTGGAAGATTACATGACGCCCAACCAAACAAAAACAGAAGGTAATGATGACCAAGGCTTTTGGGGTTTAGCTGCGATGTCAGCAGCAGAAAACAAATTCCCAGATCCTCCGGCCGGAAAGCCCCAATGGCTTGCTCTAGCCCAAGCGGTCTTTAATACACAGGCCATTCGGTGGGACAATCAGTTCTGCAACGGAGGACTGCGATGGCAGATCTTCACCTTTAATACGGGCTATGACTACAAAAATACCATCTCAAACGGAGCGTTCTTCAATTTAGCGGCCAGACTTGCTGTTTACACTGGCAATCAGACCTACGCGGATTGGGCCGAAAAAACATACGACTGGGTGGCAGCTGTCAGCTTAATGAGCCCTCAATATCACTTTTACGATGGCGCTCACACCACGCTCAACTGTACCGATGTTAATAAAGTAGAATGGACGTATAACGCTGGTATTTTCCTACTCGGAGCTTCTGCAATGTACAACCATGTAAGTCCTATTCGAAGTCAGTATCCGCTGCTGCAAACTGATAATATCATTTCACAGACCAAAGGGGGCGATAAATGGCGTGCAAGCATTGAAGGAATCCTCAACGCTTCGAGCCTTTTTTTCTCTCCTCAAAACGTCATGTACGAACAGGCTTGCGAAGTTCCCAACAACTGTGACACAGATAACTTCTCCTTTAAAGCCTACCTGTCACGTTGGATGGCGGCAAGCACGAAGTTTGCGCCTTTCACCTACAACCTCGTCATGCCCAAGCTTCGCGCCTCCGCTCAGGCGGCTGCTCAACAATGTTCTGGTGGAACCGATGGTACTACATGCGGTCAGAAATGGACAATGGGTACCACCTGGGATAAGTCTAATGGCGTTGGACAACAGATGAGTGCCTTGGAAGTCATCCAAGTGAACCTCGTCAGTAACGCTACCGGGCCGTTAACCAACAGCACCGGTGGTACGAGTCAAGGCAACCCATCAGCCGGCTCTGGAGGAACGAAGGATCCGACACTGCCAAAGAGTGCAATCACAGGCAAAGACAGAGTAGGAGCTGGATTCCTCACAACGTTCGTCATTGTCAGCCTAGTAGGAGGCGTTTGGTGGATTATTGCATAATGGGATTTGGATCCTGGGTACATTTCAGGTCTTCAGGCCGCCATTGCTGTGTTTAGACATTGCTGTTATTGCAGAGCTGGGCGATTTTGAGCATTAGAGCTTGGCGATTCTCACAATACGGGAGCAGGGAATGATCTACTTTTCGCCTTCTGTGTGCCCAGAAAACACTAGTTTGTAATCCTTCAGAAATCTTCTCATGCCCTTCTTGCTGAACCGGAAAACCCTTACTAAAGAAGAACGTCATAAGCTTCCATCCCTCTTTTCCATGTGTAGCAGATATGCAATTCCAATTTTTTTCAATTAACTCCGTGTCATCGAATGACGTTCTGCATTGGCTTTTACGATATAAAGTACTAGCAACATAAGGCTATGGAATGGGTCCTAGATGAAATGTCATATGAGACGTACACACAGCTTTGCTATCGCCAAACAAAGCCAATCACACATGATTATTTGCGTTATTCATAGGTCTCTAGGCTAATATTGTATTCCCATGTTTGGCAGGTTTCACCTTCTTGGTAACTCTGATTGCATATAAAGAAAGTGGTATCATAGTTATTCGACCGTCATAGAGCCCGATACCATGCTTGCCATACTCTTGGCCATTAAAGAAAATTGCAATTCACTAACTTTTATCGTCTTTGGTACAGACTGCAACAAGAAATAAACAATCAGATATTCAGTGGAACACTTCTTGGCAAATCGGTAACCCCTGTGCAATAGGTGCCCTCTTGTTATCACAGTTACGGGCAAGGCCTACCATTCCACTATCATCCGACGTTGGCGTACCAAGCCTTCTATGGAGAGCTCTTTGTTTTAGAGGGAAGGCCTAGTTTTAATGGACAACCGTGTCAAACAGCTGCTGAACTAGTCGCCAAGGTAGAGCCTGGCGTACGGCAACAGACATTGTCAGCGGATATATAAGCTTATCTAGATCATATGAGAAAGATTGCAGAGACTTTACCGCAATAACAGCTGTCCAGTCCCGGTCCCTTGACCTCTGCTTGAAGCTTTGCGGTTATCAGCTTCTACAAAGGGTACCAGGCTACCGGGAGGGCGAGCTAAATGGGGTTCCTCTGAACGAACAACAACAGCTTCGATTCGGAAGCCCACTTTCTCTCTCTCTCGAAGCTGGAAGGGAACAGGAACTGTCACAACAGTGAAATGCCTGGGGCTTTCAATTCTTGGTAGGCTTGTTCCAGCCGCATACTGTTGTCTCCCTAAACGATGTGTTGAGGTATGGTTGACAGCGGCATGGGCCCGAGACTAAGAGCACGGCCCGCGCAGAACCACGGTTTGGATGAAACGAGACAGCTACATGCCAGTGCTGTACTACTTGGCCTCAAGATTCTCTACACGCAGGAATGCACCTGGGTTGGCCCTCCGGTTGCTGAAAGGTGGAGCTGCTCCTCAAGAACGCCTTTGGGCTACTCTGATGACGTCGATGCATATTCGGTGCCTTGAAGCGTTACGAACACACTTCCGCGAAAGCAGTCAAGCCAATAGTGTTTCGCACCACGTGTAAATTTTCATCCCGACCTTTGTTCCTGTAGCCAACTCTTTTCCTCTGCAACAATATGGATAGTTGCAGTCACGGTTCGCCTGCACAGAAGAGGCGGTGCATGATGCTGTGTGTGAATGCTTTGGTGTAACAATCTCATAGACCGCATGATGGGGTACTATGCCGTTAGCTTTTCCTATGAGGGGAGTCTGGGCTTCTCCACTTCGGACCGCAATTCGCCATAGGTGACGCAACTCCAACCAAGAAGATCTCGGAGAAAAACAAATTCCAGTGCAGACAAACCCGTGGTGGTACATGAGTCACACATTTCCTGAATGTGAGCCATCATCCCATATATCAAAAGAGAATCATAGTGGATTTCCTATGACCAGATGAATGCCATCGGCTACACAGTTGCACAGCGTCGGATGTCTGTTGCAGCAATGTTCCTCGAGTCTTCCGAATTGTGGCTTATCGTTAAGGGCTTTTGCCGCGCTCGACCCATGCCTGCTTAATCTTCGGTGCGGAATCCAAATGGTCCATGGTCCGATTGGTGTGTTCGAGGTTTTGCTTGGGGCAGGACACACGCCCTCGTGCAGTTCCTGCTCTTGAGTACGAGTACCTTACGTAGCTACTACTTACTCTGCAATTTGATAGGAAACAACCACATCAATATAAACAGCCGGTAAGATCATTTGGCAGGCGCCTAGAGCATGCTACTCATTGGATAAGTCGTTATTATGAGACGCAAAATCACCCGGCACTGCCTCTGCTTTCATTGTGGCACAGAAAGCGCCCACGAATCGCTCTCACTCTCAACCCGCCATTGACAAGGCTGTGATGCAAGTCATACCTGGTGCGCTCACATAGAGTTTACAATGTGTTTTCTATCGCTTTTCTCAACGTTTCTTCTGTCAATATCCTTTCCTGGTTTCGTTGCTATTGAAGACTTTCCGTTGGGGTTGGTTGAAATAACAGGCCAAACTATCAACGAGCTTATATGTTTACTTTACCTGGCGTAACCAACGTATAGTATAGTGGCACTTTCCTGCACCGTATAGGCCTTTCACTTCTCTATCTAAACGATTTCCATCTGTCACTGTGCTTTTAACTTAGATTCTATATGGACCATGTACCCTATCCGAAAAATGCAGCTACGCCGAAGCTTGAGGTACCATACATATGCGGCGACCTGGAAGACTATGACGGCCAGGGTTTCATGGACTATCCGGTTCGTCGGGGCTGGTCCCAGTCTGCCAATAGGTTCAACTGGATGGATTGCTCTCAGGCCGTGGCCGCTAAGCGCGCACAAAATTGGCTCTACTTTGGATTATTGCGTGAGATCCTAGGCCAAAGATACTGCAAAGACACCTTCTTGAAAAGTATTCCTGGAGAACACGGGTACTTCATCGACACCAGCGGGATACTAAAGTACCTGGATTCTTGGACTAGAAACATCAACATGTCGAAGATGGTCAGAGGAGATTCGACGCGTGGCCGAATACTCAAGAGATCGGAGAAAACGTTCGTCGAAGCAAATCTCCAGAGCGAACTACTAGACAGAGCCTTCGCGAGCGAATTGTTGGACACAGCTTTCGAGAGCAAAGTATCACGTAGGGACTTCTACCAGTGCCACAAGGTAACCCTCGCGATCAAAATCCTACTTCAGACAATGCGATCAGCTGCTTGCAACATCGGTGGCATACCGGAACGTCCCACCGAACGGTATTCTAACAGAGTCCTACCATCGAGACTCTGCATGTCGCAAATGGTACAAATGAAGTTATGCTCAAAACAAATCCAGGACCTCTACAACCATCACTCAAGTGCGATGTATTTTTATTTGGCTGCTTTGCCTCGCCCACTTCAAGAAAGCAGGCACCCGAAATGCACCATCCATCAGTGTATTGCTAACAACGTCGATGAAGTTAAATACAAGACTCAACATACTCAAGACCATTGTGATTGCCAATTTGCTGGGCCAGACGCTCATAAGATCAGGCAGCTCATCAATAATGGAGAAATACCTTTGATATCTCTTGGGACGACCCCGAGCGGTGATCCGGAGTTCGAAGTTGTGAAAGCACAGCCAGGGATAAAATATACTGCAATATCCCACGTATGGTCGGGCGGCCTTGGGAACTTCAAAAAAAACGAGCTGCCGCGCTGTCAACTACTACATCTTCACGACCTGGTTTTGAAATTGAGGGATCATAAGCCACAGGTGTCTTTAGCGGGCCCCAAGATCCATTGGAAGCGCTTGCAGTGGGACTCTCTGCCTCGCTGGACGGGAATCAGAGTTCCGATCCTCATGATACCCAATCTATCCCTTCCAAACCTGCCCAAAACTCTTCTTGGCCACTTGAGATTTCCTGTTGAACATCCAAATCGACGTGCCGTCTTCTGGATGGATACGTTGTGCATAGTGGATGAAGCAGATTCTGTTATCCGAGCGAAAGCCATCTCTAAAATGGCATTGACTTATGCCGCCGCTGAGGAGGTTCTTGTTTTAGATCCAGAACTCCAGAAGACGAAATTAAAGGGGCTATCTCAAGAACAGATATGTGCCCATGTTTCATGCTGCGCATGGCTGACTCGATCTTGGACCTTGCAGGAAGCGCGACTTTCCCGCAGATGGTTTGCTCAATTTTCCGATGGATTATTTGACCCTGCTGAGGTACACCGAATGGTAAATACAGACACGCTTCCAGTCGCTTATTATAAGTCTGCCGCCAGCAGCACAGCAGATTTTGCTTCTGAATTGATCGAGTGGTATGATGGTATGCCGGTAATGCGACGTTATTCCATCTTTTCACATCCAGAGAACGCGCTAGACCATCCACTCGTCGTCTTTATTCAAGCATGGAATCAACTCAAGCAGCGTTCAACGAGTAAACCAAAAGATACTCATGGCATCTTTGCCAATATGCTGAACTTGAGTGCTAGCGAAGTATTAGCGCTACCTCATGCTCAGAGGATGAAGGCAATTCTCCGCACGCAAGAACAAATCCCACTATGTCTCCTCTATAATCCAGCCCCAAAGATCCACGATCCCCAGAACCAATGGATTCCAGATTTTCCAGGAGGGTACGATTTGCATTTGCAATACGGTGTGTTCACTGTCGACACAGGAGAGATCGTGCTTCATGAGGACACCGCTACTCCAATTGGATTTCTCGTCGATATCTCAAGCCCAAGAACGGAAAAGCTTCGGCTTATCAATTCCGTCACCTCTGAGATAATATGGGTAGAACAGTGCCAGGATGGTGCAGCCATAGATTTCCAAGCGACAGGGGGTGTAACTACCTGCTATCTCCTCGCCGACCTAAAGGCGGCGCGATTGTATCCTCGAAATCAGCATCATGGCGCACGATTCGCCGTCCTGAGACGGGAAGGGAACACTCTGCACTTGGTACATGAGCACTGTTTCAAATATCACTTGCACCACTTAGAGTATTCAGAGAGCGACTCTGACGGTGACTTTCCCGAATACCCGCTTATAAGAAGTGAAATGACTGCGCCTGACCAGTTATTCCGGCTCGAATGTGGTAGGTAGTCACCCTCCGACAGCGCTTTGGTCACACTCAAAGGGCATAAGCTGATGCTGATTGCTTGCTAAATTAGATTCGAAGTCTTGGTACGAGCTCAAACACAAACGAGAGTTAATACAAGATAAATCCATGCTTGGGTTCGATTTCTACAATACCGCCTGGGCTATTGCTATGGGAATGATATGGTCACCCTTGTTCATTATATCATTGGCCACCGCCAGACCCTTTAGGACCCACATAACGCAGTCTATTGCATCCTGCATGGCTGTTCTTGTAAGAATGTTGTATTCGCTTTTCGAATTGGGTGGTCTGAGAAAGATGATCGACGATCAAGCTTACGAGATGTGGGTTCAAAGTTTTGACGAGACCAAAAGAGAACAGGTCGAAGACTTATCTACCAAATCATCGCTACATCTCAACTTATGGGAGTTGAGTATCGCCGTGGTCCTTGCTGTTGCGCTGGTAGCCACTGGAGCGAAGATACCTGCCAAAGCGTGGTTATGGTGGATAGGTGTGACCATCTTTGCAGAAGTAGTGTTTCGAGTGGTGATCCAAATCCTCTGGCGGAAGACTCGTATGGGTAAAGTTGTTGAGCTATGGCTGAGGAAGAAGGGTAAGTGGTGAGTTGTTTTCAAGCCCCGTATAGACCTGTATAATGGACTTGTGGTTTTTGTTTCGATTAGCTTCTGCTTGCAGGTCTCGGTATAGGTACTGTCGGCGATGGGATGATATATGAATGGCTCTCGCCTTGTGTCTGCTGTTATTGCATTTCTCCATGATCTATGGTGTTACGCATTGATTTACTGTATTTCCCGAACTAATTTGGTCGGTATGTCTGGATAGTGCTGAGATTTCGAGATAATAACATGGTATGACGAAGTTGCTGTACTCTGTAATGAAGAATCACCATCGATCGAAAATTTCCATCTGTCCTCCTCGAGTCTACTACATGCTTTGTATATCTTAACTTGGTATGTACTCGCTGCTTCACCTATCGCTTCTACTCTCTTTAACCCTTCAGATCTTCTCTCCTCCTTCATTCTTATTATTACTTTTGTTTTTCGAGAAAAAATCTTGATATAGATATCTCTATCATCATAGGACAAAGCAAGGGCGTGGAAAAACGGAGGCTTAAGGCTGATCGACGAGATGAAGAGACAGGGCTCACAGCCCTCGACCGATCCATGGGAATGCCTACTAAGAAAGTCAATAAATACTCTTTGTTCCAGTACAGCATCCTTCAGATCATCCTCATCGCACTCACAGGCATTGCGCTGGTTATTGTTGGAGTCCGGCTTTCGCGTCAGCGTTGAGTGTGGCTATTGGGTATAACATTACTCGTCGAGCTAGCGATACGCCTGGTTGTTGAAGTGGTGTGGCGAAAGTTGAGATTGGGTGGAATTTTGCAGCGCTGCCTGAAGAGGTTGGCAGAGAAGGTAAATGGCTTTTTGTTAAACATTGACTGAGGCTACGATGCATCTTCACTGTCAACTAGATTTGATTTACTTTCGTGTTTAGTTTTCTTCCATGTTGAGGTCTGACTTATATTTTCGAGAACGTCAGAAATTGATGTCGAATTCTTTATTCCATGGTCAGCGATGAAACCCACCTGTACGCGATGCTGGCTACGAACCTACTGTCTAGCTACAGTAGAGCCTAAAGGTTATCAAAAGTTTGAATGACATCGAGACGCTGCGTGATGATGAAGCGCTGTGCGTTGATCGCGTGCAGAGTTTTCGCGATCGCGCAGACTTCGATAACCTCAATGCGCATGCTACAAAGCAATCTGCACGCAGATGAGAAAGTCAAATAGAACGCAGAACTACGAGGGAAATCGCTTATGAAAATCATTCGATTCAGTATCTCGTCGTCGTGACGACAAGAACTGAGACAGAACACTCTCGTGTTTGATCTGTTGAAGATGATTAGCAGAAAGAACTCAAATCACGAACATTCTTTAGATCTACGTGCTAACTACGTATAGATCTTGTTAAGACTGCGTGTCTGTTACTACGACATGAGCAACTCACGAGACTCGTTAAGTTCAACACAAGCAAACTTGAAAGTCTTGTTAATATCGTTTAACAGACGTTCAGATACAGACATTCTATATGTGAGTGATACGCTGACGAGAAGACTTCGTTAAGAGAAGAGAAACATAAGCGAATTAGTAAAGAATGATCGAACTACGCTGTCTGATTAGAAGTGTAGCATATGAACATTTCTGCAAGACACGATCGATCTGCATGAGAAAGATCTCTACAGATAATGCAAAACAGATGAGTTGCACATCTTACAAGTGAAGTGAGCGTCTGCAAGACGTGATATACAATGACGATGACTGTCGATCTCAAGAATCTCATTTCTTCACTGAGTTCTGATTCTTGAATGTCTTGATGATAGAATCAATCTCTAATTGAAGACATCATCTGTATAGTTCAAGAGAACAGTAGCGCGTGTTGATGTGATTAGAGAAGAAATCGACTGCGATATGCATGCGTATTGCTGACGAAACGTCTGCGACTCATGCTTAAGAAGTAAACTGTTGAAATCTGAGCAGTGAGAGATTTCGCTCGTCTTGAACTGTGAATCTGCGACGAGAAAGACTGTTTCTCGCTAAGAGAAAAATCAGCATAGAGATCGTGTCTTATGTATGTTGCATGCAACGTATGCAACATATTTTCGATAGACAATCTCAGCACAAAGGTCGCATCTGAGCAATATGATAAAGATGCGCGATGATCTTCAGAAAGCAGAAAGCATTCTCGCAATGCACATCAGAATCGAACGCATAGATTTGAACGCTTATCTGCACTCTAGAAACATCTCAGACATGAATAGCTTGTGATGCGACTGCGAATGAAGTCATCAGACGACGAAGCATGTATTCATGCACTGCTCGAACTGATCGCACCTGCGATCAAGAATGCTACAAGATGCTGACTTCTTGAACTATTGAATAATCGTCATCATCACGAAGAATCTCAGAGCAGTGACGAAGATGATGATGAAAACGAAGCTCTTGAAGCAATTTAGAGTGGCTAGAACACTCGTTCTCTAACATGTGATCAACGCGAACAAATTTGATACATAGTCTCAAAACTCACTGTTTCGGCTGCGTGAAGCAGTCGTATAGACTGCGAGTGATTTTCTACCTCAGAGGGTTTTGTCCACTCGATACAAACAGCATAGAGTCCCTCATGGGTCGGCCTAACCGATGTCACAAGGGTGTATGAATTTATTATTATTATTATTATTCTTTATTCCATGTGAGCGACATGAACTTCCATGATTGCTTTTTTAGTCTTATATCTAAGCATTTCTGCCATATACCGCGCTTCCAAAAGCTCAAGTTAGGCACCTTACTCTTTACCTCTCCACGTATAAGCCATCTTACAATGGGGACCCTCGTCGTACTTTGAAGCAGCAGTCAAACGATAAAACACCATACACGTTCATCTAGTCTTAGCAAAGAAGTCATCAAGTGCAACAGCCATTCTTTCCCGATCATCCATTTCCACCATCAATCATATAGATCATTTTTTCAAAATACGCACAACGTCCATATCCTCCATCCCTGACACCTCTCTCAATAACCCCCCTCCTCACAACCTCTATCCCTCACGCGGTAATCCTTCTTCCCCATCACAACTGAAACCAACAAATATATTTTCCTTGCTACTTTGGTGGCATTCACCTAAATCCAACCGAAGCAGCGCTTCGGGAAATAGGCTTGGAGGAACATATCGGCAAGTGCTCGCTTCCTGGTTAAGCAAAGAGGCTGCAGGGAAAAGGCTGCTGTATAAGAATTTTATACGATGCCTGCCCCAATGTTATTAAAATAATCCAGAGATCTCGTTGTGTACAGTATAACATAATGTCTTCTAACTTTCTAATCCATCGAATCCAGACATTCTCGATTCTCCACAAGCAACTCTTATTCTCCATCTCGCCCCCCAACACCCCCTCCCCAACAACCTCCATCCCCCCCCTCCCTCCCCCTCCAACCGCTTCCCTCACCCCCACCACCCCATCCCACCCAACCCCCTCAACCACCTATCTAGTCCAAGAAAACTCATCCAATCCATGGCACAACCATCAATCCATGGCACAACCATCAATCCAAGCACCAAAACCCCAAACACGACAACCAGCGTTCTCCCTTCCTAAACCCCTCACAGCCATCTCCCCACAAACCCACCCCCCCCCCTCCATCCCGCCCTTCCAAACCAACATCCTGACCAACTCAAACACCATCCCCACCCCGCTTTCACCAACCACATTCCCCGTTCCATCCTGCATCCCACCCATGCTGCACCCCCACCCAAATCAAACCAAACCAAACCAAACCAAACCAAACCAAACACACCCCTCCGGTTCTAAGCAAAATAAAAATGGCATCGATATCCTTCGCTTCTTGGGGGGGGAAGGCGATCGTTGGGAGGTGGGTTGGGGGGTGAGGGGGGGACAGCGGGTGTGGTTTGAGATAGTGGGTGTGGTTTGAGATAGCGGGTGTGTTGGTTTAGAAAGGGAAAAGGGAAAAGGGAAAAGGGAAAAGGGAAAAGGGAAAAGGGAAAAGGGAAAAGGGAAAAGGGAAAAGGGAAAAGGAAAGGGAAAAAGGAGGGAGGGATGGCGTAGAGGCAAGACAGGGAATAACACACACACTTGCACACGCACACGCACACGGCATCTAACCCTCTTCTCTTTTTGTACCGAGGCTGTTCTCGAATAACGGCCCCATCGCATCCTATACCCCCCGTCTATCCCTATTTACTTACACACTCCTACCCTTGGTCTCCCCTCTCCACTCCCCTCCACCCACACACACACATACACACACACACACACACACACATACATACCCTCTCTATCCCTCTACCCTCCATCCCTCCATCCCCTTTCTTTCTTCTTTCTTCTTTCTTCTTTCTTCTTTCCTCTTTCCCGCGCTCACCTCCATACGCCTCTACAGTTCTGAATCAGCCCAGGCTTAGTGGGTCCTTTGTTATTTCTGGGTGTCGCGTTGGTGGTTTTGTATTGGTATTTGTATTGGTTGGTGTTGGTGTGGTTGGTGTGGTTGGTTGGTTGGTTGGCGGGATGATTAGGGCGGTTGAGTGTGGTTGGTTAGTGCGAACGAATGCCTCGAGTACTATGTAGTGGGTGAGATGCGGAAGAAAAAGAAGAAGGAGAAGAAGAAGAATAATAATAATAATAATAACAACAATAACAATAACAATAATAATAACAATATGGAAGGTTGGTTCGCGGGACATGAGATACAAGTACAAGTACAAGTATCTTACATACGAAAAGGTTTGGTGTGACACCTAGCATATATATATATTCTGTACCAACCAGCTCGAACGGGAGCCAGCGAAACGCGTTGTGAGTTGTGACTTTTCACCAATGTCTCTTGCTGCTGGATTTGAGCGGAAGGAAGTTTCGAAAGGGTGGTTGGGATGTCGGAAGGTGTACGGAGGTACGGCTGAGAAAGTTGAGGGATTGCCTTGGGGCGGTTTGAGTTTATTATTTCTATGAGATGCTATTTTTTGTAATAGTGGGGTACATGAAGAGGAAACACTCAACTAATCCAATGCAGGAGCCACGCCTTCTACTCACCATACGAAGCATCCTTCATCTTTTTCTCCGACTCCATCTAAGCAAACCCCTTCACAATCTCCCTGCCAACCGACTCCCCGCCACCCTTCCCTCTTCCGCCTCCATTTCTCTGCGGCGGCAACGGCACACTAGTCGCGCCATTCCGATTTACCGCCCCCCCACCGCTCGCACAACTCGGCGGTGGGCAAAACCCCTCCCCAATAACCTTCTGCGCACTGCCCCTCGCACCCGTGATGCTATGCGTAATCTTGCAGTTCCCGCCACAGGGGTTGTTGAACTGGGAGCAGACTTGGGCGCACTGGCGGCCGCAGCCGGCAATATTTTCGCAAGTGAAGCCAGGGCCGCAGCTGCCGGTGCAGGATTGACCGGGTTTGGTGGTGGAGGCACTGCGGGAGATGTCGTGCTGTTGGCTCGAAAAGGCCAGCGGGTTGGCGCTGGTGCCGGCGGCGTTGAGAACGATTCCGGTGAGGTCTTGGGTTGTGGCGGTGGGGGTGAGGGAGCTTCCGGGGAGGGGGCCGGGGAGATCGGAGATGGTGGTGTTGGAGGCGGAGGTGGTGGAGTCTTTGACGCAGAGGGAGGGGGTGGTGAAGATTGCGTTTGCGGCATAAGTCCAGAGGGCGGTGTAGTTGAAAATGGTGCTGGGGGTGTAGAAGATGCGGCAGTTGGCGGCTTCGTAGACGAATTGCAGGGGCATGGTTTCGCCTTTGCGGATCTGGTCGCGGAGGTTGAAGGTCAGGTATGTTATGAATACGTCCTCTTCTCTCGGGGGAAGAACTTCGTTGGCGGTCTCGTTGAGGTCGATGGCGGTGGAGATGTCCGAGTCGAGCAAGTCGGACGTATAGTATTGGGCACCGCGAGCGCCGCTGACGGCTTGCATAGGTCCGGTGCTGGGCCGGCCGCCGGCGACGACGGTTCGGACGCCGGCCTCGTGGTGCATCATTTCTGCGAAGAGGGCGCAGGTAGAGGAGCAGACGGAGTCGGTGAGCTGGATGGGTTAGCACACCTACAGGGTGATATGGAATGGGATTGGCTTACAATGACAATATCTGTAGCTGCATATGGTTGAGGGGTTGTTGCGGGGCGATTGTCATAGCCGTACACGACAATACCTCCCGAAGCCACGATGTCAAAGATATAGCTGGATAGATTATAACGTTCCTGAGATACTTGTTAACAACAAATTCACCAGGTATTGATCTACAACAACGTACTACGCTGGAGAAGGAATCCCCATTGTACTCATGCGGCCCGAAAAATTCTCCCCAAGATGTAAAGTTCTGCTCAGTATCCGCATTAAGACGGTCTGTTACGACCCAGTCGCTGACAGACAGCTCGTCGTAGAAGGTCTCGTTCAGATTTTGGGTATTATAATAACCAGTGAATGTGGTCCCCAATACATCTGCTGTCGGATGTGCACGCATTCGGCTGCCGCCAAAAGGCTCGATGGTCGGGAAGAACTGCTTGAAAGTGTCATATGCCAGGAGCGTGTCACCGCCAGAATTCTGTTGTAGATCAATAAGCACTTTCGTTAGTCCAGCTCTCTTGGCCTTCTGGAGGAACTCGGTAACAGTGTTTGAGAAATCCTCGACAGCAGTATCATATGCTGAAAAGCTGGGTATGCTGAGCACGGCTACCGATATATCGTGGAGGAAGTATCCAGTAAGGACACCACTCGCCCCAAGATCAGGCTGTACGACATCGGGATCCTGTGGGTATGCAAGATCGGGCCAAGAAGTAGGTGTAGGGGTAGCAGTGACCGAGCTCGAAGTTGAAGAATCAGTAGACGTCGCCGAGGGGGCGGAATCCGAGCTCGTTGCTGTAGCATATGGATCGTACGATGCAGGGTAGAAGCCCAAGACGAAAAAATTATAAAAATCGCCGCCTGTTTCCAGCGGTCCGGTGTCTCCCGGACTATTGTAAATCGCAAGCCAAGGTTCGGTGATTTCCGTGCCGTTTTCAAAAGCAAATGTGAGATTCTCACCCGGATAGAACGATGTGTAGCCCTCGAAGATGCTGAGAGCGTTTGTGATGTTCAAGGCCGAACTTGACATCAATTGATTCCAATCCGCGTTAGGCTCAAGCCCGCCGATAGCGTTCTGGGCTGCGAATTCGGTGAGATAATCGGTGACAAATTGACCGTTGATCGAGGCGATTGCTGATGCTTCCCAGCTGGCGCCGGTTGTTTGTAGCTCGACAAGATCGTCTGAGGTTTGGTTAGCTACAACGTCAGTCAAGGGCTAGGTCGATCACCATACCCGTAACGTAAACTTTGGGAGTCTGCAGGCCATCGGGAGACACCGACACAATCCCGTAGACACTCGCAAAAGTGAATGCGGAAAGGACACCTGCGTTCAGGTTGAGATGAGCGTCGTGGGCGGAGATTATCAGCTGCTGCACAGTAGCCTCGAAAGCGTATTGATTTGGAAAGACTCCAGCATCGATATCTTTCTGGATCTGGTCGAGGCCACTGAACAGATCCGACGACGGTTGCTGATAGCTTGTTGGAGGGTTCTTTATGTAGGCCGTATTACTTTGGAATTGAAGGGTATCATTATAGTATTTTAGGAATCGAGTTGCGACGGCGGGGTTAAAGGGCACACTCGTGAGACAGTCATAGGCGTCCTTGGCAAGGACAACGATATCTGAGGCAAGATCAATTGGGGAGTCTCCGATAGCACAGGCAAGAAGACCGTACTGCCCGAATTGACTATGTCACCGCATATTGTTGACTGCGGGGGAGCTGCTGTGGATGTTGGGGAAGCACCGGAATCTGCTGTCGGAGCTGACAGAGATGTGGTAAGGAATGCCAAGGAGGCAATGAGTGACAGGCGCATATTAACGCAACGCAAAGCAGAGAATCAAGAAGAGGCCGTATATATATGGTACAAAACCGGAAGAAAACGAGGAGAGAGAGATTGATCAAGGTGCCGGAGCACGGGGTGGGTGGGTGTAGTTCTATATACTGTAGCAATTAATGCCATTGTCGACTTGTCGACGACATCGTTATTAAGCCCAAGCTAATAGCCCTGTTTCTTACCTTACCGTACTTGCTGTGCCTCTTCAGGCTGATGAGCTGATGAATGAGAGAACCCCTGAGCGGGGATTACTATGTAAGGTACATACGGTACATACGGAGTAGTAATCGAGGCTTTCAAAGTCTTCACCACACACGGTTCTAGCCCTACCAGTTCCCGCCTTCGTGGTTCGGCTGAAGATGACTAGCTTGGAAGATGCCTAATCCAATCTGCAAAAAGGCTGAGCAAGCGCGCCCATTCATTGGACATGTCTTCGCTTAACCCTGACTCAGCGGTGAGCTAGTCGTTCTGTCCCGAAAGCCTATTTCCCGACTTCCAAAACGAAATCAAAATGATGGAAGGCATATTCTACATATGCTGCGGCGACCCCTTTTAAATCTGACGCTGGGGCTGAGCCTGTATGCATGCATAGTAGTGCTTCTCCCAGCTTGAGGATTCCTTCCTTCCTGCATGCTGATGAACGCTGATGAATGCTGCCTCATCTTCAACGATTCTGTATTGATGTTCCTGTACACAGTAGATCGATCATCATGATGAGCTAGCCAGCTGACACTTGACAGGCCACAGCGTGATTAGCGAAACATAAGGTAGGTACAGTTTCCGTACCTAAGGTACTTTAATTAAGGTACGACGGTACTTCACTCGTGCCACGGTTCTTTTAAGGCGTCCCACGCCAGTCTTCAGGCGTCCCATCCGTGCCCATCCTAATCTTAAAGGCGTCCCAAGATAGCGGAAGCTACTCTTACCCCCCCCCCTCCCCAATCGAGGAAAAGGGTGAGCGCCGTTCTATCATACATATCATAGCGCGACGTGGATAACCATCGCGAGATGTGATGTAATTGTACGAAAGACTATCATAGTACGGAGGATTGCGATTCTTTGAAAAACCTCATGTATGTTTGTAGCATAATAATACAGAGATTCTTTATGTTTAGAGCAATATAATAACCTAACGAGGACAAAACATGCTTAATTTCCGCTGTAACATCCGCGTGCCTGGCTTGTGCGGTCCAGATATTTGACGTCCAGTCCAATTGCCCGCAGCTTTGCTCAACTCCCGGTTCCTGTGAATCTCGTCATGATGGATGTCGTGCGCATAATGCTCTCCCTCGAATTTTCTACCTAATCGCCCTAACAGGTGTGCCGTCTTTCTCGGTCCGCTCTGTGTCGCCCATCTCCCAAGGCACCGCTTTGCTATGCAGCTCGTGTGTTACATGGCGACCGGCTCCAAGTTCCTTCGCGGGTGTTTCCTGCTGTTTCCTTCTCCGTGACCGACGAAGGCTCAAGACAACGATAGCGGCTAAGATGGAAAGAGCAGCAAGACCCCCAATGGTGCCGCCGACTATAGCACCTATATCTGATTTCTTAGGTGGCACAGGCGTTGCCGTCGCTGTTGGAGACGTCGTAGAGGATGTGCCGTTTGCGCTGGTCTCGGGGAGGGTGGTAGGTGTGGCTTGAGACGTCGAGGCCGTCCCGTTCGCCTGTGTGATTGTCCCATCGTGGAGGAAGAAACCATTGCCCTCCTGACAACAACGCGTTGCAGTCGCATTTACAGCCTGGTTGTCGGTGCCGCAGCAGTAGGAACCGTTGTCACACTGCTTTACTTGCATGTCTGTCAAGTTAGTTACATTGCCCATGTAATTTGGAATGCCATCACTCAACGAGTACACCCCATCCAAGTTATCAAATAACCAGAAGAGACGAAGCTCGAGACTCACAATAACCTGGACTACACAATTTGATGCAACTCGGGCTTTTCCAGCTCTGATCCGTGCATGAAGCCCTAAATATGCCCACTTGCAAGCCCAGTTTAGGAATGGTTTCATTCTGCAGGCAGAGGCCGTTGCCAAGGCAGACATTCGTGAAGGGGTACTTGGTCTTGCAGCACATGGAGAAGCCATCGTTGCCGAGGGAGAGGGGGCAGGCGTCCCAGAAGTCGTCTGACGGGTCACCTAGGAGGGAGTGGTTCAGTATCAGGGGTATTGGGCCAAACACATAGAAAAGAAGAGCGGGCAGAAGATAAACACAGGTCGGGAAGGCGTACCGCTATCCTCCCAGCATTTTGTTGAAGCGGTTGTAAGTAGAAAGAAAAGTATAAATATCAATATAGGACAATGTTTGCACAGCAATGATGTCTGTTCACGATACATTCTGTACACGGTCCGGAGTCGCACAAGGTCGCATAAAATGAGAGGCTCAGCGCGTCGATTGCATCCAACGACTGCAAGACATCAAAGGAAGAGAGAAGTGTACGGAGGTACTCCGTACTTTCGGCCATTTCCCATCATTTGTCTTCAGCCTCCAGCCTCCAGGACGTGAAGGATTCTGGGCTAGCAAGCTAGCCTAGAACTAAAAAGTTCGCCGACTCCTGTTATCCCGTCTTTGCACCATGACTGGGGTTTCTTGAAGAGCATGAGAGCGCGCTGCTGAGGTTTTCATCTCGACGAAGTATCATTCCAACATCTCAATATGAAGGTCGCATTCATCTTGATGACTCGGTTTGACTGTTTGTCCGCTGACAGCGTAGTCAAGGATAGTGGGATCGTGTCACGTGCGTGCCGTCTTCGCCCGCCAAGATCTCTCTTACTACATCTGGTATAAGGTCCCCGAGTCCCCGACTCGTGACTTCTACCCATGCACGCCATGGCCCATGGGACAAGGGGGTTAGGTTATTTATTGTTATTTATTATTAGTGCAGTCATATTCCGTACGGAGTACAATACCTTTACGAAAGTAAGGTACCTATCTTTAATGAATAGAGTAATAATAAGCGCTTTCCTCATCTCGCTCGCCCTGCAGCGCGCTGGACGCCTGATGTCCTCATTCATCAAGGTATTACTGCATCTTTTGAACTAAGACCCCTTTGTGTGTATCGCAAATCTTTGGCGCGTCGGAATACCAAATTCCACTGTTCTCATAGTGACGAGGCTGTGTGCTACCAATATCAGTTGCCGTTGCTACTCCGCGCTTACTCATGTGGCAGAGCGCCATTTACACAAACTGGGCCCTCTGTTGGGGTCGTTATTCCTGATAGAATCGTCGTACACATCATAGCAGCGAGCCATCTGTACCCTTTATCAAATTCTGTCAATAACGTTCCCTGAGGCCTTCTTCTATCGTTTTTGCATGCCTTCTCGCGACCATGGGTGACCCACTCAGCATTTCTGTTGCGATTATCGCTCTGATCGATTTCACTGAAAAAGTTCTGACAATCGCAAATGACATCAAAAACGCCAGAAAAGACCTCCAGAAGGTTGTCGATGGACTGAAAAGCCTTGATTATCTTATCAAACGACTCGATGAACTCCGGAAAGAAGCTAACGAGCATGATCCCTGGTTCCAAGGTCTACTGGAACTGGAAAGGACAAGTGGAACACTGACCTCGGATTGGAGATATGTGCCTAATCCAAAGCACAAACCGGAAGGTGCACTGGCACAACTCAAGATTACCATGGCGGATTTGCATGCTAAGTTGGAACCTCATGGTCTGAACAAGTTCCACTTCGTTCAAAGAGTCCGTTGGCACTGGGAAAAGGACTCCTATGCGGGCATGCTCAATGATATAGCAAGGTCTCGTTCCGAGATTAGTGACATTCTAGACCGAGATCATTTTGATCTGTCCAAGCATCATTTAAAGCTCACTGAAGCGGTTAAGGAAGAAGGTAGGGATACCAATCTACAAGTTGGGGAGTTGGTGAATTACAAACGGAGGAGAGAGGACAAGGAAAGAAGAGAAGAGGACAAGGAAAGAAGAAAAGAGGAGAAAGCAGAGAAGGAAGCCATCGTGAGATGGCTGTCGCCCCTTGAAAACCTGGCGAGGCAGAAGAAGCTTTTTGCAAACTCCTTTCCCACCGGTCAATGGCTGCTGGATTCACTTGCTTTCAAGCATTGGAGTACGGGCAGGCCTTGGTATCTCCGCTGTTACGGGGAGGCAGGTTCAGGGAAAGTAAGCCATATGATATCATCTCGCGTTGACTTATCCAGTGTCTGATGGTCGTATTAGACGACACTCTCTGCCATCGTGGTCGATCACCTTCAGCATGAATATAAGGACCAAAATATCCCTGTACTCTGTTTGTACCTGGAACACAAGGAATCCAAGACTCAAACCCGGGAGAACTTACTAGGCAGCTTGCTCAAGCAGCTGGTTCAGTTGAAAACGTCCAACGCCATATCCTCAGGTCTCAAGGAAGCATACGAAACCGCGAAAGATATAAAAGCAACCCCCACTTTGAAAGAGCTCCGCGAACTCCTCCAAGCCGAGCTGGTGAATTACAGCAGGGTATTCCTCGTGGTAGATGCATTAGATGAATGCGACCCCTCGTCTCGTCGCGATGAGTTATTGGCTGATCTCCGCGAGCTTCAACAGCAGAACCTGAGCATGATGGTCACATCAAGAAGGTTCGACGGCGAAGAACCGCCCAGGGTCGTCGATTGCAGCGTATGCGGAGGCGAGGACGTCAAAATATATTATCGATGCACAATCTGCGATGAGGGTGAATTTGATATCTGCCAGGATTGCAAAGAACAAAATACTCCTTGCAGAGATGTGTCTCACAACCAGTTCGAACCCTATGAAAGGGTTGAGGTTGAAATAAGAACACCGGATGCGGAGTTGACGCGGTATGTAGAATGGGAGATCGGCAAAGACGTTAATGATTACGGTGTAAAGCAATGGGATGAGCGAATCTATACTAGTCGCCCTGACTCGACAAGGTTCTATAGGAAGCTGAAAAAGGACCCTGATCTTTTGGAAAGGATCCCAGTCGTCATTGTCAAGAAATCCCAAGGCAAGTTTCTTTACGCAAAACTCTACATAGACTCGCTCAAAGCGAAGCAAACGCGATACGAGATCGAGAAAACATTAGACAGCTTCCCCGATGAATTGGAGAACATCTACGAAGAGGCGATGGATCGGGTCCGCAGCCAAGCAGATCACAAAGATCGAGATCTCGGGCTCAAGGCGTTGGCATTTATTGTCTGCGCACACCGATATCTCAGACTTGCAGAGCTACAGCATGCTCTAGCGATTAGGCCAGGAGACACTAGCTTCAACAAGAAAATGGACTACGACAAAGAAGACATTTTGCTCAGCACTACTGGATTGATCACTATCGATAGCGATAATGCCGTGCGGCTCGTCCATCTCACGTTACAAGTATACCTTGATGCTATTCGGAAGGACTGGTATCCAGAGATGGAGGTTGAGATGGCCAACGCCTGTTTAACATGTCTGAACTATGACACTTTCTCGAAACCCTGCCAGTATGCTGAGGATTTTGAAGCCAAAAAAGAAGAAAGCCCTTTCATTGCGTATACGTCGCAGTATTGGGGCGATCATGTTCGCGATGCAGGCCCTAATCCTGATCTTCGAGATAAGACTGTACATCTTGTCGGCCAGCCTCTCCGGATTGATGCGTACATACAAGCGGCATGGTTTACAAACAATGGAGCTGACAACAGCTGGGATGTACGCAGGGACATTGACGGTCGCCACGTGTGTGCATGGTTTGGGTTGACTACCATAATCACTGAGCTTGAGCAGATGGAGAAAGATGTCGATGTCCAGGAGCTGACATATGGTCAAACACCCCTAATGTATGCTTGTAGGAAAGGGCATGTCGAAGTTGTGCGCGAGCTTCTAGATCTTGGCGCTTCTATAGACCTTGTCAGTTCGCTAGGTCGCACTGCACTGTTGGAGGCCATTGCACAGAACCATGAAGAGATTGTGGGTGTTCTATTGGATAGGAATGAGCTTGACCTCAACTCTATAAATCTGAAAGACCATAGAACGGCACTTATGATCGCCGCGAATCTAGGCCATTTCAGTATTGTTGCACGCTTACTCGAACACAAAGAAGTTAAAGTTAATCAGCAGGACTCGGATGGATTGACAGCACTCTCCCTTGCTTGTCTTAAGCATTCCTTTTTGACTGTCAAGCTATTGCTGCAGAGGCAAGGGATCGACGTCAATTCAGCCGACTACACAGCAGAACGTTCAGCCTTAATCCTCGCAGCAGAGATCAATGACAGCGCTATTGTCGAGCTCCTGCTACAGAACGGAGCCAACCCAGCAAAAGAGGACCGCGGCGGGGGTACAGCGGTCTTACGCGCAGTTGACTATGGGAGTCTCGACGTAGTTGAGGCTATGCTAAGATCCGATGTGGGTGTCGACTTCCATATCCTGGATCATGATGATCGCGGTCTTATGCATAGCGCTAGTGTAAACGGGCAACCTAGTGTCATCCGTCTCCTGAAAGAAATTGGCCTTGATCCAAATATCAAAGATAAAAATGGGCTAACGCCGTTACATGACGCGAGCAGGAGCGGCAAGCCCGAAGTCACTGAGACACTACTCGATCTGGGAGCGGATGCAAGCATCGAGGATAAGTATGGTAGGACCGCTTTCACGGTGGCATGCCAGTATGGCCAGATCAAAATCATGAGCTTGTTAAAGGGCGAAAACACTCTTAGACTAGGCGAGCCTATCCCCAACGGGGATCAATTGCCGGTTTGGTCGCTCGCAATGTTGGGTTTGTCTGACCAGCTGGAAGAGGCGATCGCAAAAGGTAGAGTTGACCTGTCGACGAAAGAACCTGGTAGCGAGTATACCGCTCTTCACTGGGCGGTTGAAGCCAAACAAATCATCATTCTACGGCTGCTCCTCGACAAAGGCCATATGCCTCCCGACGAAGTCAACCACGAGTCACGTACGCCCTTGCACCTTGCTGCCTATTGGGGCAACTTGGAAGCTGCTGTAGAGCTACTCAGCCGCGGTGCTAACCCCAATTCAGAAGACCGATGGGGCACTACCGCTTTGTTCATTGCTCAATTTGGGAAGCACTTCACCGTCGCGGTCGCTCTGATAGAGAAAGGTGCTGCTATTGACAAGGAGAAAGTAGATGTCAAGGAGCTATTGTTCGCAGCGATCAGACTCGACAACGTCGAGGCAGTTGCATCGCTGCTCAAGAACGGAGCAGACGTACTCAGCAGGAACTCTGAAGGCGTACCTGCGATACAGCTTGCAAAGCAGTCGGGCAACGGTGAACTGATGAAGATGTTGCGGTCACACCCGAGCTTTCTGTATCGTGTCAGAAAGGCTACCGAGGATAAGGATCAAGCTGCGCCGAGTAAGATTGACGACATTAGAGAAGATGAGAGTGAAGATTTGGGTGATAAGGAGGATGAGGGTTATTCGAGCCAGGTCTCCGATAATGGGGATTCGACTTCTTTTGTGATGCCGAATGTTCCTCGGGAGGTTCTGCCGTTTCGCTCAAGACCTGCCAAGGAGTCTGTAGCAGCGTAGTGGCACCACTGGGCGACGACGGCATCTTGAAACAACAATAATGACATGATGAAAGACACTGTCTATTTTTGGTTTGCCAGCAATGTGAGTGTATACGCGTTATTTCTCTAGACGACATCTTGATCCTTCATCAACTCCTTTCTCATATCACACAGCCTAGTACAGATTAGATATTACAACTTTTTTCTATGTTCTCCGGTGAATTTTCTAATTATTCCTTGATTCAACAACACGGTCGAAAAGTCGCAGCCTTTAAAGTGAACTCCAGTTGGATAAAGAGAAGTCGTCTGTTAGTGAGTAGTATCACATGTATTGATAACAGTTCTACGTGTAATCTTTGCCCGAGCAGTCGCCTTTTGGCTCAACGAATGGGAGGATGTACGCAACAAAAACGGACATCGAGGCTAGAACAGCATTCTCAAAGACAGGCAAACTTATCTTGTGTCAGCCAGCAGAGACACCAAAAACCCCTCGCAATGCATCACCGCTCATTACTGATGACCCTTCTCATTCATCAGCGAGCCTCTCAACACGAATTACAATTCCCTCACTATTCACCGTTGGTGCTACATACCATATATTCATCCCCTTCTTTGGCAATTCCCGCTTATATATTCTTCATCTCCCGCCCAATCCATTACTTTCCCCCACAACAATCCACTTGCCACCGGAATACATCTTCTACCCATCCTCAATCCTTCTGTCGATCAGTATCATGTACCACGATCTCTATATACATTTCTACCTGCTATCAAACTTAAAATCCGCATCCGACCAACAAGTGCTAGCGCCTAAGCTGTGAGAAAGCCGAGCAAATACATTACTTCGGATTCTTTCCACTGCCCACTTTTCTTCACCGCCCCGTCTTTCCTATATGAAAAATTCATCGCTGCACATCTTTGTTAAATTAGGGCATCTTCTCAAGTACATACCTCTGTCGGCAGGAACACACACATCTCCACCAACACACTACTGGTGTGGGCCTCTCGTCTCCTCATTTATCGACCACCATAGTCCGTAAGCATGCTAGTAACATACTGGGATTGAGGGAGTGAAATGCCTTCTTTGATGCCCTATTCTCTTCGGTGAGGTTTGGCGCAGAAAGACATGACCGCGGGATGAGATAGCGGAATATCGAAAACTCTAGCTTTTGCTTACGACGAGATACTACACTCCAAAGCGGTTTTGCAGAGAGATTCCAAATTGCAAGCCTCTTCGTTTCACCCGAACTTTTGTTTAAGAGGTTATTTGGTGTTTGCCTGTCAAGCATAACGTTTTTTAATGAGATAGCTCTTCATATTATCAATACTGATATTCTCCGTACATGCCGTCGCATCTATTTTGAAACTCGTTCTGCTCCTGCTGCGCCATAAAAGCTATCACCCGGCGAGGTACCCTCATAGCAGCACAGAACAGCAAAGCGTTACCCCCTCAGATGACTTAAATTCATCCACAAGAGAATATGGACTACCTGGTTCAAAAAAAGGCTTTTTGAAGTTATCTAGCAAATCTGCATAAATGGTTTAGTACGCGACCTCTTCAGCTCAGCCACCAAATCTCGATCAAGAAGGCGGATTAATCACTTTCTACCTCAAAGGCCTGACAGATACTATGGCAGCCATGCGAGCACCTGGCCTTCTAACGGTCATGGGAGAACAGCGAACCGTGCACATGTTCCATGACGACTACAGAACGAAGTTATCGAACTTCATCTTTTCGTAATTCTGTCAAGGAACACATGCTTGAAGAATGCCCTTTTTTTATTCTTCATTAAATGCATGCAGCCAATGGCTATGGCACTATCTAGGCGCTGTGTCTATGCTAAATTACATGTAATTTGGCCCAAATCGATGCTTTATATCTTCCCGTTGAGCAGTCACACCGATAAAATGCGCATACGAGCGCGGTAAAGAATGCCCTTTAAACTCCGTCAACTCACGGAAAACAATACAGTACAACCGGATTCGTTCGAAAGCTTACCTGACATCGGATCGTGGTAAGATCGTTCTGCGCCCATAGGCTTTGAAGAAATTTCAGAGTGGGGATGCCTGTGTGATGGACATTGATTCCATTGGGACTGAGTCTTACTCAGTCTCTATAAAGCATTCTCGGCGGCTCAATGGCGAACTTTTAATTACAGGAGCGAATCTACCTTGTTACTACCCCAGGGACAATAAGAAGAGTACGGCGACCCATAGAGGCACAACGTGTCAAGCACATTGTAGGAACAGCCAATGGAAATGTATAATGAACGCTTACGCCACGTTTTATTCCATCTGCTTCGAGAAGCGTTCAATCCGGTGCTGAGAAACGACTTTGGCACAAGTTGCATGCCGCAATCTGCACCAGTACCTTGTTCAGACGCAGTGGAAGCTTAGGGTGAACAGATTTTAGCCATGATTCTCGAGGGTTTACTGTTCTAGGTCAAAGTAAGCTTCACTATTCTCACTAGTTTTTCGTTACGAACCTTTACAAAATATAGTCTCTGAGACTACTCGGCATTAATTGCTGCAAGAAAATCTACTACGAAGCTCGGTTTCCTACTACAACCAGGTCAGTCCTTGTATCCTTCTCCAGCCTGAACTAGTGATCTTCAAAACTTGGATCAACTCAACATCGACAATCTCGGCAAGTCCTCACGCTGTTGAACATCCACGAGGTCAGTTGAAGAGCTAGAGGATGCGGTAAAGAGTGTTCGGAGAGACCAATATACTCTGTTTCTGTGTGTGAGGTGGTCGCACGTTCTTTCGCCAGACGACTTCTTGGGTTTAGATCAACTAACGGTGCATCATTGACATCAGACCCAGAACCAACTTGAAAGATCTGGTAGATCCTGCGGAAGTAAGCTGTTACCAACAACAATATGAGATGAAGGAGCTCTGTGAAGAAGTTGCTTATTCTCTTCGAGAACACCTGACTGCTCGGTTTTATCTTGTGAAAAAGATCATGGACCTTCCGCACCTACAAGATGTTTGGACGCAGCGTCTTTGACCTTTGCAACGTCCTTCAGTTAGCGCTTCAGCGGCGCAATGAAGAAAGCTCCTGACTCGTCGATATTTAGTGGAATCGAACTTGATGTCGAAGATGGGCATGCCTTAGGGCGCAAGGTCCATTTCAGACCTTACATCAACCGTTACAACGCATAACAGAAGTTATTTCGCCACGCTTATGCTAAGCTGCCTAAAGAGTTCTCAGGTCTTAAATTCGAGCGCATCTGCGACTTTGTTGCTGATACCTTTCAGGTGACGGGGAGCTTGCGCAATTGCTGATTCAGGCGGCACCGACGTCCTTGGTTTCACTAACAAGAAGGGGCGTGACTGTGTGACGCAAACTAGTGAAGAGGACTTCATAACTGCCGTGGGTAATCCTACCAATCTCCGAACCAACAATATTCGCAACGGTCCAGTTCTAAAGCAAGGCTTTAATAGTTCCTTGTACTTCTTTCCTAAATCCTTCCGCATATGAAGGCTATGGGTTTGAAAGAATCGTCACAATAACCATGCGTTAGCTTCTCTACCTGGAAAATTATCATTGATAATTTCTTAGATGCTATTGAAGATCTCACTCTCATGATACACTAGCCACTATCCTAAAGTGTTATGGTCCTCTCTGTGTGGTACGGTCAGCGACTCACTTCGTCACATTGTCAACCAGTAGCATCTTCAATTCGCGTTTACTCAATACTACGTTACTTTGCAGCTCATGGTCATATTTTCTTTTTCAATTTAGTCGAGACTTACAGATGAAGAAGAGATTAAATTGTAAAAAATTTGTACAAAAGATGAATACTAGCGCTTCGAAATACTTGAGTATCCTTCTATAAAGCGCGCTGAATCCACAGCCTTCAGAGTCCACTTCTCACCCCACGTCCGCAAGATTGATCAAAACAATCATTCCTACTAACATGCTTCTATCGGAGCGGTGGGTAGGCGGGATTGTCAGCCAATTCTGCGCTCATAGACACCGCACATAAAGTCGATTACTCCATCACTCTTTTCGTCACCTCAGCCTTCAAACGCTCTCTCAATGTATCGCGCGAGAAGCGGGATCGAGTCGATTAAAAATTTATGAATAGACATAAAAATATATATGTATATGGCTCTAGGGTCCTGACAAAGTAAATGCCTACAGAATCGTGGGCATTGATCCTACCAAGAAAAACCTCTACTCTGGATGTCGCCTTGACGGGGAGGCTCACCACTGGCATTCAGAGCATAATGCACAATGTCAGAGAGAAAGTTGTGTTACCAATGAGTTTAGTATACAGCGGCCTCAGGGTTCCCTACGTCACCACAATCAAGGTCGGAGTTGGGGAGATCGACTGCAACAACCATGGAGGCCACAATCGGTGATCAAAAGTCGAAGGAATATATGCACGCCACCATACAAACTACCTACAGGCCCGCCCTAATCATTCTTTGCACCCGCTTCTTCAATGACTAATGGTCAAATTTCTTGTGTGATTCAAGAATGTATCTACCCTCAATGAAGACTATACCTATGGCAAGACTTGCTTTCTGCTGTTGCCGTTTTGATCCTCGCCTTCCGTTATAAAATCTACCTACAGTGCAAGAATAAAACACTTCTTCATTTTCCTTCCTTCATTTGTGAAGGTCGTCGTCAAAATCGGTAACGTATTCGGAGTTTTCTTAGAGGTCCACGACAGGGGACTATTGGTTCGAAAAATGGTTATGTTGAGCTGGTGTCGAAGAAGTCCATGAAGAGACTATAAGAGCAGAAGTCAGGGTTGTTGTGAGAGGG
>JAABUS010001628.1_pt1 | contig 47543 bp, 54 predicted proteins | sample 5560161 | NCBI WGS metagenome assembly JAABUS01 (sample SAMN10711885, study PRJNA513376) | rock metagenome | isolation source: Antarctica rocks | place: Antarctica: Victoria Land, Trio Nunatak nord | collected 2016-01-04 | reverse complement strand
GAACGAAGCCAGCTGTCCATGACCACCCGATCAGCATCCGATACCTGCGGCATTGGGTTTCGCGACATGACTCATTCTCGCAGAAACGCCACCTCAAGTAAAGCTACATCGCTAACGCGACACTAGATGCTCAGATCGTGTCCACCCTGGACACCGTTGGTGTCCAGTGAAGGCACGGAGTAGACACAATGGCACGGAAAGTTTTTAACGGAGCATTCGGGAATGGGGAAACATACGTGCGACTGACGTTGCAGGAGTTCGAGCGAAGAGCGGCATCCGATAAGTTCACTCAAGTTGAGAGAGTGGAGCCGGCGGCGCTCGCCTTCGCTGGCAAGGATGGCCACGCTCAATTCTCGAAGGGAGAACTTGCTCGGATCTTGGGTCAACATTTTGATGACGGGACGTTTGAGCCGGTCACCGGCCCCCGCGTGAGCCGAGCGATAGCTGCGGCCAAGAATCGGGGCACCTTGGCCCCTGAAAGTCGGGCGCATTGTCTGGTGGTCCCGGCCGGGTTTGCGAGCCAAGGACTCGGGAAGAGTGGTTGCGTTGTCCACGGCACGCACCGCTGACTGGCCTGCCTTGGGGGCGTTGCGCCTTGCCATGGAATCGCAAGAAAACTACGGAAACTTGCGCCCTGGGTGCAGCACAACGTGCACGCAAGGGCAACGCGCACCCCCTCTGACCTGCGGAAACGTAGACCTCTCTTTGACTATATCTACCAGCCGTCCGTCCGTTCCGGCCGTCCGTGTGATGACGGGAAAATGGGGAGCGGCAGCGAGACATTTTACCCCCGTCCCCGTTGGGTCCGGGTTATGGGAGCGGCAGCGACCAGCACCACCTGTTTACCCCCGGTCCCTCCCTTGGGGTCGGTCCGGGGCGCCGCGCCAGCGGGGCCAACGGTAGGACCGTTCGGGCGTTCCGCCCGCCCGGTCCCTTGATCTACGCGGGCGAAGCGGAGCGGAGCCATGCATCTCTCCCGAGATGCCAATTTTCCGGCGTTGACAAGAAAGTATTTCCGCAGCAGAGCTGCGGGAGCCTGGGGCCGCGGCACTTGTGGACAAGTGCCAGCATCTGCGCCCACCCCTAACAGCCGACCGATGGGTCGGCAGAACAGAAAAGGTAAGAACAGATGAGCCCACAAATTCACAACGCCGGATTTTCCGACTATCGCGGCAGCGGCATCACGCCGGAGCAGCGCGCCAAGTGGGAAGCCGAGGACGCCGCCGAGGCGGCATCCGATGATGCCGACGACAGCGCGGCACCCGATCCCTGGTCCACGCCGACGGGCGCGGAATGGGTGTCGCCGAAGCTGATCGAGCGCCAGCGGCAGGAGGCCGAAGCCGAGGCCGACGCGACCAGGCGGCAGGCTGGAGAGCCTGACGAGGCAGGCGAGGACCCGCGGTCACTCGCCGCCCGGGTCCCACGATGACCACCGACACGACGACCACCACTCACAAGGAGCAGCACGATGACAAAGACAAAGACCAAGATCACCGATACCAGCGTTGACCCCGAATTGACCGCCGCCCGGCTGGCGGCAGCAACGTCGCTGACCGAGGCACAGACCTATGCCGAGGGCCTGCGCACCCGGCAGGCGGAGGTAGCCGAGTTGCTGGCCGAGCATTCCCGGCTCACCCGTGAGTCGGCAGGCAGGGCGACGAACGTTCAGGATGGCATCGGCCTGAACGCCGAACTCCAGTATTTGGATCAGGCGGTCGAGGGTGCCGACCAGCAGACGGAGGCTGCGCGCACCAGCTACAGGGACGCGGCCGGCAACGAGGCTCGCGCCTTGGTCGCCGGGATCGGTGGCGGACCGGAGGCCGAAGCCGTCAGGGAACGGGCCGTAGCGCTGGCCCGCGAGGGCCTGGCGCTGATGGAGGAGCATCTGGAGTCGAGGAACGTCAGGCTAGATGACGTGATCCAGCTCCTGACTGACGCCGGCACGTCAAAGCTGATGGTCGGCGACACGGTAGAGGATGGTTCCGAAGTCGGGGTGGCTGGGAACCGAGTGTCGGTCGACGGCCGGATCGCGCAGAAGTTCGACACAGAAACCGTGGCCGCGACCTGGCTGTGCGCGGCGCTCTCCGGTGGCGTGGAGATGGGTGGACAACTCCGCGACCCCGAGGCCGCGCTCCGACCGAGGACGCCAGACCGCTGGAATAGGTTCTGGTTCGCGCACCTGTGACCTGATCAATCAGTAAAGAGTGGACCCCCCTTGCCAGCGCAGGCAAGGGGGGTCTTTCGCTATTCTTCACCTAAAGCTACAACCCGAAACAATGTTTCATTTCCTACTAGGGAACCCGGGGGCAATCTGTTCGGGTAAGACGGTCGGTCGGGATCCCGTGTACCGGCTGGGGGTACCCCCCACCCCTCCGAAAGTCCAGAGGAAAATGGCCCGTCCGGGAGCGTACGACCGCCCGGGCAGGTGCGTCACTTGACGCACGACCCGATCCGATTCTGAGGGACGATGGTCGGATGCATCCGAAAGAATCAGGTGACCCCCTGAACGTCGCCATCGACACGTGCGCGGTCGATGCGATCAGCGCGACACCCGGCGCCGAAGACACGCTCTATGAAGCTGTCGTCGCCGGCCGACTGCGCTTGTTCTTCACTCATGTTCAGCTACGCGAGTTGTCGAACATCACGGACCCGGAGATCCGTCTCCAGCGGCTGCTCACGCTGGTCAGACTGGGGACCTACGAACTGGCGGCGGTCGCGGTGCTAACCGAGGACGGCACCGGATGCATCCTAGGTCATACCAAACTGGGCGATCCAGAGGTCTACGAATCCATGGTCGAGAACGCGACAACCGAGAAACACGTCTCAGACGGGATCATCGCCGCGACAGCCGGGGCAGGGGACCGCCTGCTGCTCACGGCCGAGTTGAAGCGATTGCGAAACCGTGGCAGTGCCGCTGGACTCACTGTTGTCAGCGTGGCCGAACTACTGCACCGGCTTACCTAGAACAGCCGCTCAGCTGCGGCCATCGGCCGCAGTTCGTGAACTCGGCACCGAACGTCGCCGACTACCTGCGTCGTCGTCAGCGCGTCAAGCGGATCGTTGATGTCTAGCCCTTGCTCGGCCAAGTGGCCGAGGACAGCCATGAAGTCCGAGCCGACGGTCACCACGTGCGTTGTCAGGCCGACGGGGTTTGTGGGTATGGACCGATTCTGTACCCACTTATGTACCCATAAACTCCAGTCGGTGCGTGACAGACGTTGACAGCTTGCCTTACTGACCAGCAATGATTCAGGCGCAGAACGCCTGAACAGTATGCGGAGTGACCGATCTCACCTTAAATCCGTAGGTTCAGGGTTCGAGCCCCTGGGGGCCCACCAAGACCGGGACGTTCGGTCCGCCAGATGCCGAAAGCGGCCGCCAAGAGCCGAAAATCGTCGTTCAGCGGTCCATATGACCCACAGCGTTCCTACTGCCGGCACCGGGACCTCCCAGCTGAAGCGACCGTTCTTTGCTCGGGGTTCACCGTCATCCCAGCCAGTGGTAGGCACCGCGGGAGATTTGAAGGCCGATCCCGGAACGTCGATCGGTGCAGGTCACCCCGCTGACCTCGCTCCGACAGCGGTATCGCTCGTTCTGGATCGCGTGGCCGTACGGCAGCACGATCTGATCTGCGGACCGGGGCGGCGCGTGGCAGCCGAATCCCGGCTCCTTGGCCAGTTGCAGAATCTGTCCCGGGCTGAACTCGGACACTTCGCCGGCGCAGGTTCCCGGTGGTGCGGCGTAGTCGAAGGAGACGATCACACAAGTCAGGATGCCGTCAGCGGTCTGACAGCGGATGTTGCCGCTCGGCGTGCCGAAGGCGAACAGCCGGCCGCTCGGCACCCTGATGGTGGCGGGCGGCTGGGTCGTCGTCGCTGTCGCCTCGCGACTCGTCGGATCGGTCGAGGTGGTATCGCCACCATCCGCCTTGGTTTCCGTTGCCCCGGTCAAGCGGGTCGTCTCCCGGTCGCTGGTGGAAACGGCCGGGACGCCGACCGGGAGCAGCGGCGCAGAGTTGGCCCTAGTGCTGGAGACCTGCGAGGTGTCCGCCGCACCGGAGTGCCCGGTGGTGCTGAGCGGCGCCTGCCCCGAGTCCGTCCGGGGCGTCGTCACCGCTGTCGTTGATGGGCTCGAGCCGCTCGACAGCCTGCCGACCTGATTGCCGGTAGCTGCCGTCGGCGTTCTGGCCGCCGACACCCAGATGGTGCTGACCACCGTGATCACCATCGTTGCTGCCGCCACCCCGGCGACGATGACAGCCCGTCGGCGCACCCGCTCGACGTTGGTCCGCTCCGGGACGGTGCTCAGGACCTCAGCATCACTGAGATCGTCGGTATGGATGACGACATCGGCACCACCGGCACCACCGGCACCACCGGCACCACCGGCACCACCGAGATCGTCCGAGTCGTCGCCAACTTCAGTGACATCACCATCATTCCCGTCGTGCCGGACGCCCAGGTCGTCCGCATCGCTTCCGGTGTCCCCCATGACCGTCTCCCCCCGCCCGTTGACGTGCCAACCCGCACCCTAAAAGGACGCGACCCGTTCTGCCGGGTTGCTTCTCCGCCCGCACCCGAACGGGTGGCGCTGTCGGCAGATCAGCTCTCGCGCTTGAGCTTCCGCCAACCGCCGGCCCGGTTGTTGGCGATGATCTGGCGGAACATCGCCACCAGTGCATCAGCCTTGATCTCCTCGCCTTGGCGAAAGCCGACAGTCCTGGCGGTCGAGTTGGTGTGCCCGGCGGTGATGATGCCGTCCGGGTCGGGCACGATGCCACCGTCGTAGACGAACACGTTCACGTGATCCTTCGCGGCCAACAGCGCGCAGATGTTCCCGTCCAGCACGAAGTACGGCTGCACCGTTCGTTTGATCGTCTCGGTCACGCTCGGATCGGCGACGTGCACCAATTCCCTGACCCGTCGGCAGATGTCCTGTTGCCACTCGGGCAACGCATCGATATAGCGATCGATCCGCGGGTCGGGCTCACCGTTCATCGTCGTCCTCCGGTTCCGTCGTCATCCGGATCTGTCGTCATCCGGCGCCGTCGTTGTCCGGATCTGTCGTCATCCGGTGCTGTCGTTGTCCCAGGGCCGTGCAGGTCCGGCCGAGTCCAGCGCAGCCGCACATCCGGCCCGAACCGCTGCACCTCCTGCAGTTCGAATCGGTGTGCGTCGGACAGCGTCGCCGTCGCAGCGCCGTCCACCACCGATCGTCCGGCACCGAGCAGGATCGGCGCCAGATACAGCAGTACCTCGTCCACCAGGTCGGCGTCCAGCATCCCGGCGACCAGCTGCGGCCCACCCTCCAGCAACACATGCCGTCGCCCCTGCCGATACAGCGTGGCCAACAGCGAGTGCAGGTCGACCCGACCGGATCCGTCCCCGAAGTCGGTGGCGGTGGCGATCATCGTCTCGGCTGCATCGTCGAGAACTCTTGCGGCAGAAGGAGTTCGGCCGCCGGAATCGACCACCACCCGGAGCGGCTGACGAACGACCGGTTCGCCGTCGGTCGGTCGGGCCGTCAGCTGCGGGTCGTCGGTCAGCACGGTGCCGATGCCGGCCATCATCACGTCCACCCGGCTCCGCCATCGGTGCACATCGGCTCGCGAGGCCGCCGAGGTGATCCACCGGCTGGACCCGTCAGCGGCGGCGACCCGGCCGTCCATCGTCATCCCGGCCTTGACGGTGACGTAGGGCCGCTGCCGTTCCGATGCAGTGAGCCATACCCGGTTCACTGCCCTGGCCGCCGCCGCGACGGTGCTGCCGGACAGGTCGACGACCTCGAGACCGGCGGCAAGCAGCCGCTCGATACCGCCAGCCGCCGGCGGCCATTGATCACGGTGCCCGACCAGCACTCTGGCCACCCCGGCGGTCAGCAACGCCTCGGTGCACGGACCGGTGCGGCCGGTGTGATTGCACGGTTCGAGGGTCACCACGGCGGTGCCGCCGGCAGCTCGGTCGCCGGCTGCCTGCAGCGCGATGATCTCGGCGTGCGGTCCGCCCGGCCGCTGATGAAATCCCTCGCCAACCTGCTGCCCGTCAACCGCCAGCACCACACATCCGACCACCGGGTTCGGCAACACCGTCCCGGCACCCCTGGCGGCCAACTCGACCGCCCGATCGAGGGCGGTGGATTCGCCATTGGTCAGTGGCTCGATCGAGTCGAACCCGCGTTCTGTGGTCATGATCGTCCCACCTTTGCGCATCGCTCGCCGGGCCTGATTCGGAGCTGCGGATCTCTCCCTGTCAGGAATCGGTTACTGGCCGTATCCTGACCGTCAGCGCGCTGCTCATCGCGAACTGTATGCCGGCGCGCCGTCCGGCAACTGAGGATGACGACCACGGGACCGGCGGGTTTCGATCGGTGGGCACCGCGATCGGCAAGGGGCAGATGTGAGTGAGATGGTGATCAGCGACGACCGGGCCGACTCGATCGGCACGGACGATGAGGGAGATACGGAACGCATCTCCGCCAACGGGCCCTGGCTGACGGACCAGCAGCAGCGGGTCTGGCGCAGCTATCTGACGATGTGGCGGATGCTCAACGATCGGATCGAGCGCGACATGCAACAGCACGGCGGGATGCCGGTCGCCTACTACCTGGTGCTGTCGATGCTCAGCGAGGCGCCGGACCGTCGGCTCCGGATGAATCGCCTCGCCGAGATCGTCGGTTTCTCGCAATCCCGGCTGTCCCATGCGGTGTCCCGACTGGAAGAACTCGGCTGGATACAGCGCGAACCGGCCGCCGCCGACAAGCGCGGCCAGATCGCCGCCCTCACCGATGCCGGGTACAGCCGGCTGGTCGAGGTGGCGCCGCTGCACGCCGAGACAGTGCGGTCGATCATGTTCGACCCGCTGGCGACGGAACAACTCGAGTCCCTGGAATCGGTCTGCACCGCCATTCTGCAGGCGGAAGCCGACCGCGCGGATTCGGTGTGCGGCACCGAACTGCAGACCTGATCACCGGTCCACCCGATCGCGATCCGGTACCGGTCGAGATCGTTGACAGCGCTCGGTATACCGGGTATGCATACTCAGTTTGTCGATTCGTCATAGCCTGCTCGCCCTACTCTCCGACGGCGATGCCTACGGCTATCAGCTGCGCAGTCGGTTCGAATCCGCGACCGGCTCGGTCTGGTCGCTGAACATCGGCCAGGTGTACACCACCCTGGCCCGGCTGGAACGAGATGCGATGGTGCAGGGCGTCGGCGCCGGGGACGACGGCCGGGTGATCTACCGGCTCACCGATGCCGGTCGCGCCGAACTGAGCGCCTGGTGGGATTCCCCGGTGGCGCACCAGGACCGCCCGCGGGATGAGCTGGCGATCAAGATCGCGCTGGCCGTGACCACTCCGAACGTCGACGCCAACAGCATCCTGCAGACCCAACGCCGGGAGACCATCCGGCACCTGCAGGACCTGACCAGGAGCAAACGGCACACCGATGCCGGCGACCTGTCCTGGCGGCTGGTGATCGAGTCGATGATCTTCGCTGCGGAGGCCGAGGTGCGCTGGCTGGACCATTGCGAATCCGCCCTGATCCGGAACGCCAGGCCGCGACCGAGTAAGGCCGGCATTCCGCAACCGGACGCCCAGTCTGCCGACACGCTGACCAAAGGTTCGGTCCGATGACCGCGGTCGCCGACCCCAGCACCGGCCGGCATCGGCCGGCGGGCCGGACCGGGCAGGTCCTCGGCCTGCGAAACGTCACCAGGGTGCACGGCAGCGGTGACGCCGCAGTCAAGGCACTGGACGGGTTGTCGATCAGCGTGGCCGCCGGTCAGTTCGTTGCAGTGATGGGGCCGTCCGGATCCGGCAAGTCCACGCTGCTGCATCTGGCCGGGGGGTTGGACACCCCCACCTCGGGTCTGGTTGAGGTGGAGGGCACCGATGTCGGGGCGCTGTCCGTGTCGGGGCGGGCAGCGCTCCGGCGTCGGCATGTCGGATACGTGTTCCAGGACTTCAACCTGATCCCGACACTGACCGCCGCCGAGAACGTGTCGCTGCCCCGTGAACTGGACGGCATCGGACGCCGGGCCGCCCGCCGAGAAGCGTTGCAGGCCTTGGCGGAACTGGACATCGAGGAATTGGCCGACCGGTTTCCCGACGAGATGTCCGGTGGCCAGCAGCAACGGGCCGCGATCGCCAGGGCCATCGTCGGCGAACGACAGTTGCTGCTGGCCGACGAGCCCACCGGCGCCCTTGACTCGCACACCGGCGAAGCGGTCCTGGAGTTGTTGCGGGACCGGGCCGATGCCGGTTCCGCAGTGGTACTGGTGACCCACGACGCCCGGTTCGCCGCCTGGGCGGACCGGGTGATCTTCCTGCGGGACGGGACGGTGATTGACACCACCGGGCTGGACTCGGCGGAGGAGCTGCTGGCGGAACACCGATGAACCGGCTACGGGTGCTGTTGCTGCTGGCTTGGCGAGATGCGTTGCGGCACAAGGGCCGTTCGCTACTGATTGTCGGGTTGGTGGCGCTGCCGGTACTGGTGATCGGGGCCGCCGATGTCGTCTTCCGATCCACCCAGGCGACATCGGAGCAGCAGGCCAACCAGGAATTGGCCGGATCGTCGGCCTATCTGTGGGCACCGCAAGGTGCGGTCACAGTGGATCAGCAGCCGACCGCCAGTTGGCCGTCCACTTTCACCACCGCGCGGGTGATCGAGTATCCGGATCCCGGTTCGAAAAGTGGCGTGTCCCAGGTAGCCGAAACCGTCCAGCCGACCGAACGGCCACTCAGACCGGTTGCCGATGTCCTGCCGCTGCTGCCGCCCGGCACCACCCTGACCCGGTGGGAGCAGGGAACGATCCCGATCAGCGCGGACGCCACGCACTACCGCACCACCACTGCTGATCTGCTCGACGTGACCAGCCCGGCCGCCGGTAATCGGTATCGGCTCCTCGATGGCGCGTTACCGGCCGGGTCGGGCGACATCGCGCTGACCGGGCCGCTGGCGAGCGATCTGGGAGTCGGGATCGGCGCCACGGTGTCGGCCGGCAGTCCGGCCCGACCGCTCACCGTTGTCGGGACAGTCACCGCCGGCATCGATCCGACCAACCGGGTAGTGGTCGGATTGCCCGGCTCCATCTCGGGTGCTGCAGGCTACTCGGGCCCACGCTATCTCGCCGTCAGCCCGGTCCCGATCAGCTGGAACATGGTGCAGGAGCTCAATTCTCACGGCGTCCAGGTCTACTCGCGCGCCGTGGTGCTGGACCCGCCGTACGTAACCACCGAACAGTTCGACTCCACCGCTGCACTGTCCATCGCCTCGGCCGTGATCCTGGTGGTGCTGGGTCTCACCCAGGTGATCTTCCTGTCCGGGCCGGCCTTCGCCATCGCCGCCCGCCGGATGCGCCGGCAGCTCGGGTTGGCCACCGCCGTCGGCGCCGGCCCCAGCCAGGTGGCCGGGGTAGTGCTCAGTACCGGCCTGCTGCTCGGCGTAGTGGGATCGGTCGCCGGCACTGCCATCGGCGCCGTGGTCGGGTGGCTGGTCCAGCCGCTGCTCTCCTCGTTGACCGGCATGGAGTTCGTGGCGATCAACATCAGGGTCGGTGAGTTGGCGCTGATCGCCGCCCTCGGCGCGGTGACCGGTCTGCTGGCCGCCGGCTGGCCGGCCGTCACCGCCCTACGCACCGATCCGATCGCCGCACTGGCCAGGCGGGCCAAGCCACCGAAGCGGCCGGGCGTGCTATCGCTGATCGGGCTGCTGGTGGCGGCCGTCGGCGGCGTGGTGATCGTCTGGGCTGCCACCAGATCGGTGCCGACCGGACCCGACGTTCGACAGTCGGACATCACCGAAGGTCGCAGTATCTGGATCGCTGCCGGCGTGCTGGCCACTCAACTCGGCTTGATCGTCGGCGCCCCGCAGATCATCGTGCTGATCGCCCGGCTGGGCCGGCTGCTGCCGACCGCGCCCAGAATGGCCTTGCGGACGGCTGCTCGACACCGCGGCCGCAGCACCGGCGCAATTGCCACCATCCTGGTCGCCACCACCGGCGCGGTGCTGGGGGCGGTGTTGATCAGCAGCACCAATGCCGCCCAGGCGGCGGAGTACCGACCGGACGTCCGACCCGGTCTGGTGATCGGCACGCTGCACCAACCATTCTGGTCGTCGCCGGATGCGGTCGGACCGGCAGTGGATCTGCCAGCCGGGCAACTGACGACGATGCTCGGCGGGCAATGGCCCGGCGCTGCCGTCGGCACTTACGCAAGACTTCAGCCGGCCACCACCGGAGGAAGTCGGGATCTGCAGCCGACGATCCCGCCGGCCAATCAGTGTCCGTGGAATTCACCAGGGCCGGGCATTTCCTATGGCGAGCGCCCGGAGAGTGTGCCGAGCGCGGACGAGCTACCGGCCGCCAGGATCAACCCGCTCTGCGCGGGAATGTCGTTCTCGTCGTTGACGCCGGAGCAGGCGCATGTGGCCGGCGCGGAGTGGGGCCAATCCGGTCTACAACGGGTGATGGTGGCCGACGGCAACTTCCGCCGGATCCTCACCGGCGTCGAAGATCCCGCGGCCGATGCGGCGCTGGCCGCCGGCCGGGTAGTGGTGCTGGATCGTCGGTACCTCGACTCTGCCGGCCGGTTCAGCATGACCGAAATCTCCTGGGATCCGCAGTCCGGTGAGCAGCACACCGGAATCACCCGCTTGGCGCCGGCGGTGTTGGGCGCGTGGTCGATCACCAGTGTGGTGGCGATCGTGCCGCCGTCGGCCGTCGCCGCACTGGGCGGAAAGCTGGCTGAACCGGGATTCGTCACCCACCCGGACGCGCCGACCGACGGCGATCTGGACGCGCTGGAGGCCGGGGTCTCCGCACTGGGCTTCGAGCTGACCGGCTACGTCGAACGCGGCAACCGGAACAGTGGGCTACCTTCGGTCTGGCTGATCCTATTGATCGCCGCGGTGTTGATCATCGGCACGGTGTTGGTTGTCACCGCCCTGGGCGTGGTCGACGGGGATGACGACTCGGCGACCTTCGCCGCCGTCGGCGCCTCGGCCCGGTTGCGCCGCACCCTGTCCGGCTGGTCCGCATTCACCACCACCGGCATCGGCTGCTTGTTGGGGGCCGGTGCCGGTCTGCTGGTCGGCTGGGGGATGTTCCGACTGCTGCAGAACGTGGATCACCGACCCGGGACGATGACGGTGCCCTGGCCACAGTTGGCGATCATGGTGTTCGGGCTACCGATCGCGGCATTCGCGCTGGCTGCGCTGTTCACCAGGGCCAAGATTCAGCTGATTCGCCGCGCCGAATAGTCGCCTGGGGCCGGCCATCCGCCAGGCGGTCGCCGTTGGCCGGCGGATGGCCCTCCGGGTCATGGCAGGTCCAGCGAGCGAGATCGCGATCGCGACACCGCCGCGATGCCGCCCACCGCCTGCTGGACGGGCATCGAGCGCTGTCGGCCGTCACGGAACCGCAGCGCTACCGAGTCGTCGGCAACTTCTCGCTCCCCGATCACCGCCAGGTACGGAATGCGGCGGTCCCGCGCCAGCCGGATTCGGCGACCGAGACTGCTGTCCGCTGCGGCGATCTCGCCGCGGAGGCCGGCTACCCGGAGCTGGTCCAGCACAGCTTCGGCAGCGGCCTGCTGCGCGGCGGATATCGGCAGCACTGACACCTGTACCGGCGCCAACCACGGCGGGAAGACGCCCCGATACAGCTCGATCAGCTGGGCAACCAGCCGTTCCATCGCGGACAACAGACCGCGGTGGATCATCACCGGCCGGTGCCGCGATCCGTCCGACCCGATGTAGCTCAGGTCGAACCGTTCCGGCTGGTTGAAGTCCAGTTGGACGGTCGACAGAGTCTCCTCCCGACCACCGGCATCCAGCACCTGAACATCGATCTTCGGACCGTAGAAGGCTGCCTCGTCGGCCACCGCCCGGTACGGCAACTGCAGCTCGTCCAGCACCCTCGCCAACAGCAGTTCCGCGCGCGCCCATAGCTGCGGATCGCCCAGATACTGCCGCTTCGGGCCACTGAGCGACAACCGGTAATAGTCCACGTCGATGCCGAGAACGCCGTAGGCGGAATGGATTTGAGGGATAGCTGCCGATACCTCGGCTTCGATCTGCTCCTCGGTACAGAACACGTGGACGTCATCCAGGTTGATCTGCCGCACCCGCGCCAGTCCGCCGAGCACACCGGACAGCTCGCTGCGGAACATCGAGCCGAGCTCGGCCAGCCTGATCGGCAGATCGCGGTAGCTGTGCTGCTGGGCGGCGTAGACCAGTGCCGCGTGCGGACAGTTCGCCGGCCGGAGCACGAACTCCTCGCCGCCGAGGCGCATCGGCGGGAACATGTCATCGGCGAACTTGTCCCAGTGCCCGGACCGTTCGAACAGTTCCCGCTTCGCCAGCACCGGGGTGTAGATCCGTCGGCAGCCGGCAGCGTCGGCCCGTTCGGCGGCGAACTTCTCCAGTTCAGCGCGAATCACCGCGCCGTCCGGTAGCCACAACGGGAGGCCGGCGCCGACCAGTTCGTGGGTGGTGAACAGCGATTGTTCGCGGCCCAGTTTCCGATGGTCACCGGATCCGACTTCGTGGGGGCTGTCCCGGTCGCTGTTGTCGGGCTTGGCGTCATCGTGATTATTGTTGTCGTGCATGGCTTGTCCTTTCGACAGGACCGTCCCGAGACGTCGCCGGCAACGACAAAGCCCCGGGAACCGGCCCGGGGCTTGAAGTGCGTCAGATCGAAGAGATCAGCTGACACCGCGCCGGGATGGTCCGTCCGGCGTGGTCGTGAGATGACGATGTGACATGGCGGAGAATGTACACCGCGGCCGGCCGAACCGCCGACGGGTTTGGTTCAATCATGCGATGCCAGGTCACGCGGAGTCAGATCAAGTGCATTCTGATCAGGTGCAGTCTGATCAAGTGCAGTCTGATCAAGTGCTGCCGGATCAAGTGCTGCCTGATCAGCGCGGTGACTGGTGGCCGGAGCTGGGTCCCTCGGGGCGGGTGTGGGTGTTCGCCGGCGACTCCATCACCCACGGGGTGGTGCACACCGGGACCAGCCGCGACTACGTCGAACTGTTCGCTGAGCAAGTGCGCTGGGCCCGCTTCGGCGAGGTGATGGTGACCACCGGCTACAGCGGCTGGCGAATCACCGACCTGGCTGCGCACCTCGACTACGCGGTACTTCGGCATCGTCCCGAGGTGGTGTCATTGATGTTCGGCACCAACGATTGTGCCGAAGATTCCGGCTCGTCACCGGAGCAGTTCGCCGCCGACTACCGCCGGCAGTTGGATCAGATAACGGCCGCCGGTGCACCGCGGCTGATTCTGCAGACACCACCCGGTGTCACGCCGGCGGCGTCCGGTGGCCGGGCGGCCGCGCTGCCGGCCTTCGTCGACCAGGTACGCCGAATCGCCGACGAGCGCGGTCTGCTGCTGGTCGACCATTTCGCCCACTGGCAGGCAGCCGGCGACGACGCGGAACCCTGGTACGCCGATCCGTTCCATCCGAATGCCGCCGGCCATGCCGAGATGGCCCGGCTGCTCTGCGAAACGCTGCACGCCCCGGGACGCGGCTGACCGGGTCAGCGACTCAGCCGATCGGGCCGACGTCAGTCTGCGGTGTGCCCGGCCGGCACGACTTCCGCCGGCAGCGGTGGACCGGGCGGCGTGCCGTCGCCGAACGGCCTGCCGCCCAACGCTTCCCGACCATGATCGGTCAGCCAGTTCGCCAGGTCCGGGCCTTGCGGTACGATCTGGGCCGGATTGAGATCGGTATGCACCATGTAGTAGTGCTGTTTGATCTGGACGAAGTCGGTGGTGTCGCCGAATCCCGGAGTCTGGAACAGATCGCGGGCGTAGGCCCAGAGCACTGGCAGCTCGGTGAGCTTGCTGCGGTTGCACTTGAAATGCCCGTGGTAGACCGGATCGAATCGAGCCAATGTGGTGAACAGCCGGACGTCCGCCTCGGTAATGGTGTCCCCCACCAGGTATCGCTGGTCCGCCAGTCGCTCGGACAACCAGTCCAACGCGGTGAAGAGCCGCTCATACGCCGCGTCGTAGGCCTCCTGGGATCCGGCGAATCCGCATCGGTAGACGCCGTTGTTCACCTCGGTGAACACCCGCTTACTGACCGTGTCGATATCGTCGCGTAGCCGCTCCGGATACAACTCCGGTGCACCGTCCCGCTGGAGCTCGGTCCACTCGGTGGAGAAATCAAGGGTGATCTGGGCAAAATCATTGGTGACGACCTGCCCGGTCGGCACATCGACGATGGCCGGAACCGTGATACCGCGCGGATAGTCGGGGAACCGGGCGAAGTAGGCCTGCTGGATCCGTTCGATGCCGAGCACCGGATCGACGCCACCCGGGTCGAGGTCGAAGGTCCATGAGCGCTTGTCGTGCGTCGGGCCGCACATCCCCATCGAGATCACGTTCTCCAGCCCCAGCAGCCGGCGGACGATGATCGTCCGGTTCGCCCACGGACAGGCCCGGGCCACCACCAGTCGATAGCGGCCGGCCTCGACCGGATAGCCGTCCGCCCTATCCCGGGTGATCCGGGTGGTGATGTAGTTGGTATCCCGGGTGAACTCCTTGCCCGACGTCAGATAGGCGCCCTTGGTGGACTGATCGTCCGGGGACTGCTCACCGGTGGACTGTTCATCCGGGGACTGTGTGCCGACGACGTGCTCATCGGTGGTGGTGTCGCCGGTGCTGTTGTGGTCGGTGGGACGCTCGCTGCTGGAGTTCTCGCTCGCGCTGGTCGTCATCTCGTCCATCGTGCCACCCGACCCCAATACTCCCCCGATGATCATGGCGCGCTGCCCGCAAAACGATTGATTTTTGTCCGGATTGTCGCGCAGCTCGTCATGATCATCGCCGGTTGGGTTCCTGAGGGGTGCAGCGATCATCGCGGATTGAGTCCCGGTGGGATCGGTGGTCCCAGCGCACTTGACCGGCCAACTCCAGCAACGCGTTCCGGCGGGTGGGGTTGGTGGCGCCGATCCAGGCGATCCGGCCGTAGATGTGGGCCCGGAATTCCGGGTGTCCACGGCGGTTCTGCTCGGCTGCTCCGGTGGCGATGGCGTTGTGCAGCAACGCCCGCAGCGAGTCGTAGTCGCGACGGGACACCTGCGGGTGGGAATTGGTCACCGGCCCGGCCAACTGCTGCCGCTGGTGCGACCGCATCGTCCGCACCTTGGCCGGGTGATGCGGGAAGCCTTCGTCGGCGACGATCTTGGACACCACCCAGAGGGTGCTCTCGATCGCCATCCGGTTGCCGGACAGCGCCAGGTCGTCGGCGTACCGGGTGTAGGTCAGCCCACGATTTTCGGCATAGCCGGAGATCCGCCGATCCACGTTGCGCAGCACCAGGTTCGACAGTGCCGGTGACGTCGGTGAGCCCTGCGGCAGATGACGGGCCCGCAACAGTCCGGCGGTACTCGGGTGGATGCCGGCGACGGTGGCGATCGGAGTGGACGTGGTGCAGAGGTCCGCCAGCGCGGTGGCCACCGGCGGCGGATAGCCGATGGTGGCGAACACCGCCCGAACTCGGGCCACCGTCACCCGCGGAAAGAAGTCCCGCAGGTCGATCCGCAACACCACCGCAGCGCCGGAGTGCGGTGCGGCGAAGGTCGCGCCGCTGCGTCCACGGCGGAAACCGTGGGCCCGCCGGATGCGGCGGAACCGCATCGACCACCCGGTGCAGGACGGTGCGCTGAAGTTCGCGCATCCGCGGCTTCGGAATCTCCAGCAGTCGCACGCCGTCCCGCTTCGGCAGCCGACGGACCCGGTAGTGCTGCAAGGGTCCGGTCTGCGAGCGCAGCCAGTGTCGGTGATCGGCGAACCAGGCCAGTTCTGCCGGCCGCAGATTCACCAGCAGCGCGAGATCATCGAGGTTCTCGATCGGCAGCAGCCCGGACCACCTGCTCGGCGGCGGCATTGCCGTGGTGCTGAAGTCCGCGACCAAGGCCGGTGCGAGCGGCCGAAGTGTCGACAAGAAACCAATCAGCGCGCCGACCCGGTCGACCGGTTCCCGCGGGAACGCCTGCAGGATCCGGCCGGCGATGTCCTCGGCGGTCGCCGGTTCGACCTGATGAGCCATCGCGGCGGCCAGCCCCGGTCGGGTCCAGGATGGTCCGGCCCGATGGACGGTGCGGCCGAGCTCGGACGCGGTGGCCATGCTGAACTGCCAGCCCGGATCGGGGTCGTGATCACTCATCGAACTGCGGGGCGGACGAGGCGACCGCCAACTCCTGTCGTCGGCGCCGTCTGACACGCGAAGCATGTGGCCCGGCGTCGGACGCAAGGTCCTGCTGTGTACTGCACCCAGGGGTTACCCCTGAGACGGGTCGCTCCGACCCACTCTCGCCTCGCCCACCCCGCATCCGGCCATGCTGCCATTGCTGGCCGATGCCCGCCCAGCGGTCGACCGTTGCCTCCTCGTCGACCGCGCAGCCCGCCGGGGCCGCCAACGTGGAGAGTTGCGCACCGCCGACGCCGCCCCAGCGAGACCGGGGCTGCCAACGTGGAGAGTTGCGCACCGCCGAGCACGACCCAGCGTGTACTGAGGGGGACGGATCAGCTCGACGACCGGCGCCCGAGATCCATCGCCACGGTAAGCAGCACCGCCGCGTCCTCGAGTGCCGTCACCCGATGTCGATCGGCCGGGATCACCAGGTAATCGCCCGGTGCACCGTCCCAGGAGTCGGACGCGGTGATCAGCCGGACCTTGCCGTACAGCACCTGGATGCTGGCCTCGGCCGGACTCTCGTGATCGTCCAGGCTGCGACCGTCGGCCAACGCGATCAGCGTCTGCCGCAGCGGGTGGTCATGCCCGCCATGGATGGTCTGCGCACTGCGACCGCTGGACGCCGAGCGGGCCGTGTGCAGATGGCTCTGTGCCAGATCAGGAAGTGAGATCGTCTGCATGGCAACGCCTTCCGGTTTCTCCAGGGTGCAGCGTGCGGCGGTCGCACTGCTGACGGCCTGCCGGTCAGGATAATCCGTTCCCAACGTCACCGCCCGACCCACGCCGACCGGACCGTCAGCCGGCCGCAGCCTTCGGTCCTTCCAGCCATACGGTGATGAAGGTGTCGTTGGCGTGGATGTTGGTGGAGACGAACCGATCCGGTCCGATCACCGCGAATTTGTGCGGCGTCAGCTCGGGCACCACCAGCACCATTCCGGCCTCACCGACCAGCTGCTCGTCGGCGACGGTGAACAATGCCCGTCCGGAGCTGATCACGAACGTCTCGGAGTATGGGTGCTGGTGTAGGAACGGGCCGGAGCCGTCCACGTCGGTGTCCTGGAAGATTATCGAGACACCGGCGCCGTAGGCGGCGCCTTGGATGTTTTCGAGAAACCGCCCGGTTGGATTGTCTCCCGTTCTGAAGTCGATGACGTGCATGAACCGACCCTAACCGCGATCACTCCGTGACGACCAGTCGACATCGACCCTCACCTGCTGGTACCGGGGGAGTGCCTGAGGTGCATGCTCTGGGCGTGGAGCCCATCGACGTTCGCGCTGACCAGACCAATTCGGGACAGGCCATCAGCGACACCGAAAGAGCCATCTACGGTTCCGTGACACCGCTCGAGCTGCGGACGTTTCTCGACGACTGGGCGAAAGCCTGGTTGGGCAGCTCGATCGCCCAGGTTCTCTTCCGCGCCGGGCGCATCGACGTGGTGTGGGGAGTCGAACTCACGGACGGGCGAGCGGTCGTGATCAAGACTCATCGGCCGCCAGTCGACATCGACGGCATCTTGTCAGCCAACGACGCACAACGACTGCTGGCGACGGCAGGCTTCCCCTCCGCTGTACCGCTGGCCGGACCGCATAAAGTTGACGGACAGGTCTTAACCGCAGAGACCCTGATCAACGGCAGCACGCCTGACGGCAGGCATCCAGCCGGCCGACTGCTGCTCGCCGACGGACTCGCTCGGCACATCGACATCCTGCGGGAGCAGTCCGACCTCGTCCGCAGGGCCGGGCCTGGGCCGTCGTGGTGCCACTACCAGGCGGGGCCCTGGCCCATCCCGCACGACACCCTCGTCGACTTCCGGTCGACCCCGGACGGGTTCGAGTGGCTCAACGCATTCGGACAGCGAGCCGCCGACCAGATTCTGGCTCACCGCGACGACGGGGAGGTTGTTGTGGGCCACGCCGACTGGTACGCCGGCAACACGGCGATGTCCGCGGATGCGCTGGTGGGGACGTTCGACTGGGAGCTCGTCGCGGACACGGAGGCGGTGATCGCCGGGTTCGCCGCGGCGTGCTACGCCGCCAGCTCAACGGGTGGCGGGGGATTGTCGACTATCGAGGAGGTTGCTGCGTTCATGCGTGACTACGACACCGCTCGGGGCCAACCGCTGACCCATCGTGAGCAGCGAGCGGCCGCTGGAGCGGCTGCCTGGATCCTTGCCTTCAACGCTCGCTGGCAGGTCGGGCTCCTGGATCATGGTCTCTGCGACGAGGCGACGGTGTCTCTGGTCCGAGACCGCGGACAGGACTACCTATCGCTGGTCTGGTGACCCGCGCCTGCGTCCGGTTCTCTTCCGCGCCGGGGCCATCGACGTTGCCTCCGGCGGTGGCGCGAAGGATGCCCAGATGCGGCTGGTACTCGATCGCCCCGGCCTCCGCGAAGGCGCTCAGCCACCCCTCCATCGGGTACCGGCCCCATCGCTCACGGAACACGGTGGCGTTGCGGAGGATCGCGTCCAAGTGCTGCCAGGGCGGCGAACTCGTCGGATGGTGCTGGTGGAACACCCGCGCCCCACCGACCCAGGCGAGACCGCCGCCGAGCGCGGCGATGCCGACGGCGAGATCAGTGTCCTCGCCGCCGTATCCGCGATACCCGGTATGGAAGCCGCCGGACCGGTACCAGTCGTCCACAGTGATCGCGAAGTTGAGCGACCAGAACAGCCGGACGTCCTGGGAGAATTGCACTGCCCCCGCCGGAAGCAGCGGGCGGGCGGGATGGGGCGAGGCCCAACCGTCCAGGTCATCCAGCGGATAGTCGACCACCCCCGGAGACAGCGCGGGCAGGTAGGCCACCTGGCCGCACCAGAGCAGCGGTCCGCCGGGCCTCCCGTCCTGCTCCGGCAGCGGGGCCGCGATCGCCGCGCGGTAGTCCTGCACCAGGCCGCGACCGGCCAGACAATCGACATCCAGGAACAGCAGCACCTCGACGCCGAGGTCCACTGCTGCCGCCGCCCCGACGTTGCGCGCCTCGGCCAGCGGAAGGCCGGCATCGCCCCCGCCGGCCAGCTCGACGACCTCCACCGTGCGGGTGACGGCACTCCCGGCTCGCTGCTCACCCACCATGCCGGCGACGTCGAGGTCGTCCATCGCCACCACCACCTGGTGCACCGTCGAGGTTCCCGGGAGCCGATCCAAGGACGCGAGCTGGCGACGGAGGTGATGGTGCCGGCCGTGGACGATGGTCACGATCCCGACCACCGGGTCGCGCGGCGTCACCCGGCCTGCTCCACCAACCAGCGACTTGCACGCCGGGCGCCGTCGGCCACACCCCAGGCCTCCCAGCTCGCGGTCTCGGCGCCAGCCGCCTTGTCCAACAACCGGTTCCAGTCCGCGGCCTGCGGCCAACCCCGGTGGGCGCGATCGATCCCCAGCTCCTGCAACAGCCGCCCAGTGGCGTATTGCTCGCCGAACGGACGAGGTTGCGGGATGACGAGGGCCCGGCCGCGGCTGATCGCCAGATCGGCCAGGGTGCCCAGTCCGGCGTGGGCGACCACCACGTCCGCGTCGGCCAGTCGCCCACGCCACTCGTCCGCCGTCACCGCGGTCTCGGGGAGATCCCAGGTCCATTCCGGCGTCGCCGCTGCCGCCTCGCGCAGCGCGCGCCGGGGACGCTCCCCTGCACCGAAGGCCACCAACACGCCTCGCGAACCCCGCTCCCCTGAGCTCGCTGCGGCGACGCTCGATGTCCCGGCGCCGATGCCACCGGCGAAACACGTCCGAGATCTCCACGGCCGCAACCACTCCGGCAGAGCGCCGGGGCACGGCCATGGAGCGAGCAGTCCCCGACAGAGCCCGAACGCCCACTGATGCGCGGCGTCGGAGCGATCACCGGGGAGCACCACCATGACGGTCGGCACGCCGGACAACCGCGCCAACCCGACGATCTCCGCCGAGACGTCCGACACCAGCAGCGATGGCGATCGCTCGGCGATGCAGGCCAGCAGCGCGGCATTGCGGGCCTGCAGCCCGGGGTGCCCGATCGGCGCCCAGTGCAGCAGTCCGGCCGCGTCCGGGTCGGGATAGAGCGCCGGCGCCGACGGGTCGTTGCCGTCACCGGTGTCCCAGGGCACCGTCACCCACCGGCGGCGGCCGGCCGAGCCGGGGTGCTCCCACGACGTCAGGTCCGCGGGGCACGGCAGGGAGCTCACCACCGTCACGTCGAGCGGGAGATGCCGACAGATCTCCCGGGCCCGGCCCAGGTGTCCGCCGCCGTGGTGATGGACGTAGTAGAGGATCTCAGCCGGCACGGTTGACCCCTGGTGCGACGGCCAGTCCGCGGAACAGTGCCAGGTAGGCGATCGCCATACCGCGCATCGAGAACAGGCGCCCGGCGGTGGCGGCCGTGACATCGCGATCGCCCCCGACGACCGTGTCGACGCCCCTCCCCATGGCCGCGACATCACCGGCCGGCACCAGTGCGCCCAACTCCGGTGCACTGATCACCTCGCCGAGACCGCCGACCCGGAAGCCGACCACCGGCGTGCCGCAGCAGACGGCTTCGGCGGCCGTCAATCCGAACGGCTCCGGCCACACCGAGGTGACCAGGCAGGCCGCCGAGCGCTGCAGGACGGCGGCGACACCGCGTCGATCGAGATGACCGAGGTACTCCACGTCCGGTCCGAGGCGAGGACGAACGCACGCGTCGAAGTACCCGGGATCGCTGATAGGGCCCATCATCCTGATTCGTCGTCCGCTCGCTGCTGCCGCGTCGATGGCCAGGTGCGGCGCCTTCTCGGACACGAACCGGCCGGTCCACACCAGATCGTCCCCGCCGTCACCGGGAGCGAACACCGAGGTGTCGACGCCGTTGTGGATGACCCGGGGCGGACGAGCGGCCAGTCCGCGGAACTCGTCACCGATGAACTGCGACACCGCCACGTAGTTGCTCTGCCGCCCGCCCGATCGGATCGCCGACTCCAGCCAGGAGAACGGTGGGGTGTGCAGCGTGGTGACCATCGGCGGCAGCAGGGCAGAGGTGACGATCGGCAGATAGTGCAGCGTCTGGTTGTGGACGACGTGGCCCAACCCGTCGCCGACGATCTCCGCGACGGCCTGCATCATCGCGTGGTGCTGGTAAAACTCCACGTCCGACGGTTTGGTGGGGTCCCGTTGGGCGGTCGCGGACAGGGTGATGGCCGGGTAGCTGCGCAGTTCCGTTGCGACGGTGGGGTCGGAGCCGACCGGGCCGAACAGCGTGGTGTCGACACCCATCGCCGTGAGCTCGCGGCACAGGTGCCAGGTGTGCGACTCCATGCCCCCCGCGAACGGCTCGGCCACCGGGTGGCGGGGGTTGGCCAGCACGACGAGGCGAAGTGTACGAGGCATCGTGACAGCTTCTACCCGGTGGCCGAACGCGCGAAACCGGGCAGGAGGCTGGACGCGGACATGGCTAGATTGTCCGGATGAACCAACCGCGGGACAGCGCCGGCGACGCACCTCACGAACTCTCCCTCGAACAGACCCCGAATGCCGCGATCGGCGCCACCGACCGTGTCGAAACTGCGGCTTCCGTCGGCATCCTGCTGGCACCGGCGCTGATCGATGACCCGTTCGGTGGTCCGCCGGTCGCGGTGGTCGACATCGGCGCGAACCCGCTCGACGACGAAGTGCCGTACCAGTTGTTGCTGGACGCCGGCCTGGCCGGCATCACCGGGTTCGAACCGCAGGCCGACGCGCTCGCCGAGCTGCACCGCCGCGCCGGACCGTTCGAGCGATACCTCCCGTACGCGGTCGGCGATGGGGAACCACACACGCTGCGACTGTGCGCCACGTCGGGCTTCGCCAGTCTGCTGGAGCCGGACGAGGCGCAGTTGGCCCTGCTGGTCGACTTTCCGCGGCTGGCGGCGGTGGTCGACCGGCAGCCGATCGACACCCGTCGCCTGGACGACATCGCCGAGATCGACCGCATCGACCTGCTCAAGATCGACATCCAGGGCGGCGAGCTGGCCGTGCTGCGGGCGGGCCGGACGGCGCTGGCCGGTGCGGTGGCCGTCCAGACCGAGGTGGGATTCCACCGGCTGTACCGGGATCAACCGACGTTCGCCGAGGTGGACCTCGAGCTCCGGGACCAGGGGTTCGTCCCCCACCGGTTCGTCACCACCCGGACCTGGCCACTGGCGCCGGTCCCCTGGGCCGATCCGCTGCAGCAGGCGTCCCGGCAGTTGGTGGAGGCGGACCTGCTCTACGTCCGGGACCCGGTTCACCCCGAGCTGATGACCGACGCTCAGATCGCCCGGCTCGCTCTGGTCGCCGACGTCGGGTACGGCAGCTTCGGGCTGGCCCTGCGGTGCGTCCTGGAGTTGATCACCCGGGGGGTGCTCGACGACGACGACGAGGACGCCTACCGCGCTCTGGCGGCCGCCCGGCTTCCGGGCTGAGGGCGTTTCCCGGCTGACGGGCTTGCTGGCTGACGGGCTTGCTGGCTGACTGGTTCCCCGATCACGGTGAACCCTCACCAGCCGGCCCACCATCGCTCCAGCGACACGTCCTGCGGGATCGCCTGCAGGGCAGAGTGATTCGGGGTCGGCGAGACCCGCACTCCTCGCGCCAGTGAGCGACGATGCCGGATCCCGACCCAGCCGTCCACCCGGAGCTCCCTCCGGCGGCAGTGCTCGGCGAGCGGCCCGTCGAGCGCCAGCGGCCGGTCCACCTGCACCTGGTAGCGGGCGCGGTCCGTGACGGTCGCCGGGACCTCGCCGACGTGCACTCTCGGGTCGTCGAGCAGCAGCGGCGGCAGCCGATCGCGGGACGCGCACCCGGGGAACCACACGGCGGCGTCCGATCCGTCCAGCAACCGTGCGATGCACGCCACCACCGCCGCGTCCCGGGCGGTACCGGTCACCGGGCCGCGGTAACGCACCACGATCTCCGGGATCCCGTGCAGCAGACCGGAACCGCGGGTCGACGGCAGCGGGATCGTCCTGGCCACCCGCAGACTCTCCTGGTTCTTCGTGGTGACGTCGATGTCGCGGCCGGCCGCGTCCGGTCCGTCGTGCCAGGCGACGGCGCCCGCAACGTGACCACGGGTCGCGCCGGACAACCAGGCCCGCCAGGCGAAGTCCCAGTCCTCCCCGCCATAACCGACGAACTCCTCGTCGAAGCCGCCGGTCGCTTCCCAGACGTGTCGGTCGACCCCGAGCACGGCGGAGATCACCAGCCGGAAGTCCTCGTCGCCGGACGACCGCAGGTCCGCGGTGCGGACGTATCCGTCCCGTAGCCACTGCGGGTCCTCGAAGGGCCGAACACCTGAACCTGTAGAGGATTCCGTCCCGGCAAGCAGGGCGAGCGTCCGATCCTCCGAAATGCCGACGAGATCCACGTGACGGCGCCGACCCACCACCAGTGCACCGTGGCCGTCGTCGATCTCGCCGAGGGCGTTGACCATGGTCGCGACGTACCCCGCGGTCGGCAGGGTGTCGCCGTCCAGAAACAGCAGCACTGCTCCCCGTGCCTCGCGGCCTCCGAGGGTGCGGGCGGCGGCGGCACGGAAGCCGCGATCGTCCTGACGCACCGTCCGGCATGGGTATCCGAGTCCGGGCGGGATCAGCGGCGCGGCCGGCGAACCGTCGTCGGACACGATGACCTCGAACGCGACCTCGCCGACCTGCTGGTCAAGGGCCCGCAGCAGTACCGAAAGTCTCGGCTGGTCGTCGTAGTAGGGGATGACCACCGAGGCGTCCGGCGGCCTCGCCCGGGTTCCGCTCATCGGAAGGCGGCCGTCGCCCGGCGGATGGCCTCGGTCTGGGCGGCCGCCGCGGCATCGATGCCCGGGAGCTCGACGTCGCGGTCCAGCCAGGTGGTCTCCGGTTGGTCCAACGCGCGGCCGAGCGCGGTGCACAGGTCGGTGGTGAGCGTGAGTGCGCCGGGCAGGGCTTCGGCCAGCTCCCGGGTGTAGCCGTTGGCGACGGCCACCGGTCGTCGGCCGCACCCGATCCACCGGTGCAACGACCCCGACGCCGAGACGTGGGTGTGGGCCATCACCGGCACCGTCACGTCGAGGATCCTGCGGTCCAGCTCGGCGTCGTCGAGGTATCCGGTGACCTCCAGGCTCCGGCGGCCGGCGAGCCTGCGCAGGTCGTCGACCAACCACTCGTGACCGTCGGACGGACGGCCGAGTGCCACCAGTGCCACCTCCGGACGCCCCGACCTGTCGAGGGCGGTGAGCACCTCCGCGTGGCCCTTGCCCGGGTACAGGTAGCCGAGGACGCCGACCGTGGGGACGCCGACCGTGGGGGGGACGCCCCGGTCGAGAGCCACCCGGTCGGCCATCCGCCGGCGGGGCACCGGCAGCGGCACCACGACGCAGGCGCAGGTCGCGACGGCCGCGAGGAGTTCCCGTTCGTGGTGACTGCAGACCTGGACGCCGCGGGCCGCGGCACAGATGCGTCGATAGGCGGCGGACCGGCGTAGGAACCCGGCCGGACCGTCCGAGACCTGCGGCAGATCGTGCAGGGTGATGGTCAGTGGGTGGTGCGCGGCGATCCGTTCGACCAACTCGGCCGCGGTCTCCGGGTCTGCCCCGCACAGCCGGTCCGTGACATGCAGGTGGACCGTCCGACTCTGGGCCGGTCCCCGCAGGGCGTCGAGCACCGAGTCCGCTCCCGGTGGCGAAGGTGCGGCGAGATGGCAGACCGGTTCACCAGCGGCGGCGGCCAGTTGCAGGGCATGCCCCGCGACACCGTGCTCGGCCGGGCCGAGCACCAGGTGCAGCACACCGTCCTCTTGCGGTCCGGACATCACGCTCCCGTTCCCTCGGCCGGCGGGCGGGGGGCCCGACGGTGTCTGCCATCATGGTCCGGCGGGCCAGCCGCGGAGTGATCGAGGTGTTCCGATGGACCCGTTCCCCGACCGGAGCGGATCCAAGCCGTTGCGGATCCAGCACATCCCGGCCGGCCATCCCTACGTCCGCCACCTTCAACCTCCACCCGGCCGGGCAGCGTCCTTCACCAACCTCCCCGACCCGACACCGCCGACCGCCACAGGGAGCTGGCGACCGTCACCGGCGCTCGATCCGGCCTGGATCGCCGGCCGCGCGGCCGACTTCGACGTGGTGCACCTGCACTTCGGTTACGAACACCTGACCGCAGACGAGATGACCGGGTGGGCCGGCGCTGTCCACGCCGCCGGCCTGCCCCTGGTCGTCACGGTGCACGACATCGACAACCCGCACCTGGCCGACCAGACCCGGCACCACGCCGTCGTGGCGGCGGTCCTCGCGGCCGCCGACCGGGTGATCACCCTGACCCCTGGCGCCGCCGCCGAGATCCGCCGACGCTGGGGCCGTTCCGCGACGGTGATCGAACATCCCCACGTGCTGCCGCTGGACCTGGTCGGCACCCGCTTCGGCGTACGGAGGCTGGACCGTCCGCGCATCGGGGTGCCGCTGGGGTCGCTGCGGGCCAATGTCGCGGCGGGGCGCGTGCTGTCCCGGCTGCCCGGTGCCGCGTCCGCGACGGTGGTGGTGCGGGTGAGCCGGCAGCTGTTCGACCCGGACTTCGGTCGGCTCGGTGGCGCCGCGGCCGCGGCGTTGCGGGCGGAGCTGCGGACCGGCGAACAGCAGGGCCGGTGGAGGGTGCAGGTGGTGGAAGCCGGCCTGCCCGACGAGGAGGTCTGGCGGTGGCTCGGCTCCCTGGACGCGCTGGTGCTGCCCTACGCCTGGGGAACCCATTCCGCCTGGGTGGAGGCCTGTGCGGATGTCGGAACCTCGGTCATCGCCCCGGCTCTCGGCCACTGGCACGAACAGCATCCGCTGCTGACCGTCCCGCGGTGGGACGCCGACGGGCATCCGGGTCACCCGCTGGACCGGTTGCGGGATCCGGACGACAGCGCGGGCGGCGGACTGATGCCGATCGGCGCGGGCCGGCGTCACGAGCAACGTTCCGGCGGTCATGACGCGCACGCCGACGTCTACCGATCCGTCCGGCACCGACCGGACTGATCCGGTCGGGTCGTCAGCCGGCGCCGTGATCTGCGTCGGGTTCAGGTCGGCGTGCACGAAGTAGCAGTGACGCTTGATCTGCCCGAAGTCGGTGTGTCACCGAACCGGGGGTCTGGAACAGATTCCCGGCGTAGGCCCTGCAAGCCTGGCACCGGCTCGGCACCATCCTGCCGCAGCAGTTCACCCCCGCTGAGTGCATGGATCACGCGTTCCTGGGCGGCTGGGATGTGCGCAAGGAGCCGCTGACGACGATCGTCGTCACGGATGAGGGTGTGGCGTTGCTGGACGTGCCCGTTGGCGGTTGAGGTCTTGTTGGGTGGTCGAGACCCGCGCGAAATGGCACGCTGCGGGTCGTCTCGGGTGCTGCTGCCCGATTTGGGTGTGCCACTTGGAAAGAAGTGGGACGGCAGCGCGAAGGCGATCGCTGACGCGATCATCGGCCGGCTGCCAGTTGGTCCAGGTTATGCGCGGCGGCCAGGCTGCGGCGGGTTGCTAGGCCGGCGGACGGCCGGTGAGTAGTCGGCGGCGGGTGTGCTCGTAGAGGCCGTCGAAGATCTGGTCGGTGACGGCGAGGGTTTGCTCGTCGTTGGTGCTGATCAGGGATAGGCCGCGGATCAGGACGTCCAGGCCGGGAGCTTCGGGGGCGTCGAATTGCTCGTTACCGAGGTCGGCTCGTGCACGATGCGGGCGATCCTCCAGCACGGGGTCTGCGGTCAGGCTGTACTGGATCAGCGCGGTTTCGAAGGTGCAGCGGCCCTGGAGGTGGCTCAACGGCACACCACGCATGTCAAACGGGGTGGTTCCTGTTGGCACGGAGGTGGGATCGGTGACGAAGCTGAACTGGGCGGCGGGGTCGATGAACCGTCGGATCAGCCATGCACAGCCGGCACGGTCGACGTGCACGCCGGGGCGGGTAGCCCATTTCATGCCCGGGCGGCCGCGGACTCCGTGGCGGCCAGCTCGTCGACGGCGCGGTGGGCGGTGTCGCGGGCGGGTGGTGAGAAAAAGTCCCGGGCCCGGATTCGATGCAACTCACGGTGGAGTCGGGCCAGGACCCGGCGGCGGGTAGCCGGATCAGTGTTGCGGGTGGCGGCGGCTTCCGCGGTGACGGCGTCGTATTCGGCGGCGATAGCCGCGTTCATCTTGGCCGTGATCGCGGCCAGCCCGTCGGCATCGGCCGGGCACCCGAGCCAAAGCATCGCCTCACCATCATGCTCGATGACTTCCTCGGCGACCCACTCCAGCGCTTCCCGGGTGCGGGCGTCGGCGGGCAGCGCCACCAGTCCATCGGACAGCTGTGCGACCCCCAGGCGTTTGAGTTTGCGCCACACCATCGACCGCGGTGTCGAGGGGACGCGGGGCAGCCGGTAGGCCAACAGCACCCACTGTCCTTCCCGTTCCGGCGGCACCCGAGCAGCGTACCTGATTGGTGCGACCCCGGTTGCACTATGGTGGCCAGAGGGCCACCGGCCACCTCGGCAGGGCCACACACGTGAGGGCGAACTTGTGATGATCAGCAGGCACCTGGTGCCGGCCCGAGCCGCACACGACGCAGGCACGAGTAGCCAGTCAACCCCTCTGCCGGCTCGCTGTCGCTGGCCGGTCGCGCTCCACGTAGCCACGGCCGGGCTGGCCATGGCCCGCGCATCGTTGACTGCACCTGCCAGCGCACCGGTCGATCACTGGACACGACGTGCCCGGCGGCTACCTCCGGCTGTCTGGGCCTGACCCGGCACGATCCCAACTCTCAGTCCACGCAGAAGGAGACGTCATGAACTGGATCACCCGCGCCCGGCCGAAGACCGACCGGATCGCCTGCGCCTGGCTTGTCCGCCGTTTCATCGACCCGGCCGCGGTCTTCCATTGTGTGTCGGAAGGCACCGTGTTGGAGGTCGCCGGCCTGTTGGACGGTAAGTCGTTCGACTCGCCCGGCGCGGACTACACCCACCGAGCCAAGCCCGGCGGCGGCCAGTGGTGCACATTTGAAATCCTGGTGGCCGATTTCGATCTGGGCGTTGATCCTGCGCTGGCCCGGCTCGCAGCGATCGTTCACGCCGCGGACATCGCCGCCGACGTGAGCACCGATCCGCTCGGGCCCGGCCTGCAAGCTATCGGCCTGGGCGGCCTGGACGCCGAAACCGACCAGCAGCTACTCGCCAGCGGCATGTACGTCTACGACGCCCTCTACGCCTGGTGCGCGCAGCAAGTCGCCGCGACGGCGGCCACCCCGGCATGAGCAGGCCCCGCGACGACCAGCCTGCCGACATCGGCTCGGCGGCGGGCACCGTCGAGTTCGCCGACCTGCGCGCCCCGGTGGTGCGCCAGGTCGGACAGCTGATGGCCGCGGCCGCGATGACCGCCCCCAAATCCGGCGGTCAGCTACTCGGCGCCGGATCCCCGACGTTCCTGGAGGTGGTGTTCATCGACGACCCCGCCACCCTGACCCGCCTGTCCGAGTGGATGCGGGCCCGCGGCAAAGAGCGCCGCGAGGCGATCTGGTTCCGCGACGCCGACGCCGCTTCGGCCTTGGACGGGGTGCTGTTTGTCGGCCTGACCAACGCGTACCCGCCCAACTATGACTGCGGGGCTTGCGGTTACGCCACCTGCGCAGAGTTCCTGCATGCCACCAAACAATCCCGCGCCGAGGCCGCCGAGTTGGAGTTCACCGGACCGACCTGCACGCTGCGTGCGGTCGATCTCGGCGTGGCCGTCGGCTCCGCGGCCCGCACCGCCGCGCTGCACTGTCTGGACTGTCGCTGCCAAACCCGCATCGCCGTCGCCGCCCGCAAACTCGGTGTCATCCAGGCCGACCTCGCCGTCGCCCTGTCGCTGTCGCTGACCCATAAGGCGATCACCTTCGACCGGCGGATGCCCGAGGTCGACTACGACGGCATCGATCTGCCCGCGACCGGGACATTGCCCATCGGCATACCCGGGGCTAGCCGTGCAGGGGGCGCCCGCAACAAACAACAATCCCGTCAAGTCACGCCGCGTCGAACTCGTCGTGCCCAGCCCCCGCCCGGCGCGGCGCCCGAGACGTCATGAGCACCGGCTCCATGTTGTACGGGGCGGCGCTGTCCGCCGTGTTGGCTGTCCTGCTTGTGGCGTTCGCGGCAAGGACCGGCGGGTCGGGGCGCTGGCCACCGCGGGTGGTGCGGCATTTCTGATGCCTAACGGCTGGAATTCGATCCTCCGCGCCACCGACGCCACCGCGTCATTCTCCCACGACCTACCCTTCGCGCCCTTCCCCGTCAGCTGGCAAGACACCGGCTCCGGCATCTTCACCCTCGCCGGGGCAGCACTCGCCTTCGCCGTCGGCATCGCCGCCCACCAGCCAGCACACCGCACAGCAAAGTTGGCCATCCTGACGGCGATCGGAGCGTTCCTCATCGACATCTACAGCTACTGATAACCAGCATGGGGTATCTGGCCACGTCGGCCCGGGATTCTCGGCGGCGATCCGGACCACCCGTCAGAGGCGTTGGCCGGCAGGTAACGACCCATCCGGGCACCCTCCGGAGGCGCCTGGCCAGGTCTGCGCCGATCTCGTGTGTTGGGGTCAGGCGAGCAGCCTTATTTGGTTCGGTCGCCCGGCCGGCTTGACCGTCGCCACGGTGTCGGCGACCACGGTTTCACGGTGTTCTATGGTCGGCGGAAACAAGGGAGGTCGCGGTGGGTCGAGCGGATCGATATAGCCAGCCGGATGCGCCGGATCCGGTATTGGCGCCAGAGCTGGTGCTGAGCCTGGCGCGGGCGCAGCTGACCGCCGGCCGGCAGGTCAGCCGGGTCTTGGAGGTCGACGAGTCCGGCGGGGAGGCCAGGGCGTATCTGTGTGATGGCGAGGTGGTAGTCAAAACCCAGCGGCCGCACCGGCTGCGGCCGCGGACGGGGCTGGCCAAGGAGGCTGCCCTGCTCGGGGCGCTGGCCGGCCCGGCGGCCGGGCGGATCCCGGAACTGTTCGGTTATGCGCAGGTGGAAACGGTTGTGGGCGGGGTGGAGCTGATCGTGATGAGTCGGATCGCCGGCCGGCCGGTGCGGCATCTGACCGTGCCCGCCGCGGCACGTCGGCGGCTGATCGGTGAGGTCGGCCGGCTGCTCCGCGCGGTGCATGCCCTGGACGTGGGGAGTTCGCAGGCGGGCGGGCTGTTGCCGGTCGATGACGGGTGGGCGGCGTTGCACCAGCGGCTGGAGTGGGGGTTCGCCGACCTGGTCGAGGCCTTCGCCGGGCTTGCGGCCGGTGCACAGCTGCCGGTGCCGGCCGAGCGGGTCGCGGCGGCGGCGTTGGCGGCGCTGCCGACCGGCTCGCAGTGGCGCCCGGTGGTGCTGCACTCCAATCCCGGACCCACGCACGTGTTCGCCGACCCGGCCGGGGCGTTCACCGGGCTCATCGACTTCGGCGATGCCTACGTTTCGCACCCGGCGCTGGATCTGCGGTCCTGGCCGGACCCGGCCGACCGGATCGCGCTGCGGGCGGCCTACCTGGACGGAATGGAACTGGGCAGCGACTTCGCCGCGGTGTGGACGGTCGCCATGGTCTACGCCGACCTGGCCGTGCTGGCCGGGCGGCCGGCGCTGGCCACCACGGCCGGCGATGACCTGGCCACCCGGCTGGCACAGCTGTGAGCGGCCGGCCGCATCAACGCGCCGCGGTGCCCGGCGGCGCCGCTGGCGCCGCCGGGTGGTGAGGGCGCCGGCGACACCGCCCAGCGTCGACCCCGCCCACCGCGGTTCTGGCGGGCGGCCGGGCTCGGCCGGGTTCGGCCGGGCGATGCGGCCCTATCTTCGACAGGTCGCCGGACTGGTCACGGTCGGGTCGGTGTGCGGGATCGTGATGAACACCGCGGTGGTGTTGCCCTCGGTGCTGCTGGGTCACGCCATCGACGTGGTGCTGGCGTTTCGCCGTGGCCAGGTCGGCGGCGGCGCGGTGAGCGGGGCGGCGCTGCTGCTGGTCGCCGGCACCCTGGCCACCGAGCTGCCGCGGGTTGGGAAACGCTGGTGGCTGGGGGTCTGCCGGAACCGGATCAAGGCCGCCGTGCGCGCCGACGCGCTGCGCGGCGTCCTCGCCTGGCCGGCCGCCCGGTTGCACAGCACCTCGGTCGGGCAGGTGATGGCCCGGATCATCGGTGACGTCGAGGTGTTGGGCACCGGTGTCGGGGAGGTGATGGTCGAGACATGGGACACCCTGCTGTTTTCCGCCTCGCTGACCGTGGCGATGCTGCTCTACGACCCGCAGCTGGGCGCCCTGGCGTTAGCGCCCATCCCGGCGGCGCTGGTGTTGGCGAAGGTCGTCGGCAGGTTGGTGTCGCGGCGGACGCTGCTGGCCCGGCAGGCCAACGAGGCCCTCACCGCCTGCCTGCAGGAGGGACTGACTGGACTGCGGGTCCTGCGGATCTCGGGGCGCGGCGACGCCTACACCGCCCGGGTTGCCGGCCTGGCCAGCGCGCAGGCCGACGCCGAACTGGCCGCCACCCGGCTGCAGGCGCTGCTCGCGCCGGTGTACACCACACTGACCACGGCGGGGGTGGTCGCGGTGCTGTGGCTGGGCGGCCAGGCAGTCGCCGCCGGCAGGCTGTCGGTCGGCGACCTGGTCGCCTTCCTGTCCCTGTTCGCCCGGTTCGCCGGCCGGGCATTCCGGATCCCGCAGATGGCCAACCGGGTGCAGGCCGCCGCGGCCGCCTACAGCCGGCTGTCACCGCTGCTCGCCGCGCCTGCCCGGCCGGCCGGCGGGCCGCCGCACGCCGCCTGGAAATCGCACTTGGTCGCCGGCCCGCTCCCGGCGCCGCCCGCGCCGGCGGCCACCCCGGCCAGGTCCGGTGCGCCGCCGGTGTCGCTGTCGCAGGTCACCTTCACCTACCCCGGTGCCGCCGGGCCGGCGCTGGCCGGGATCAGCCTGGCTGTTCCCGCCGGCGCCCTGGTCGCGGTCACCGGCCCGGTCGGTTCCGGCAAGTCGGCGCTGGCCCGACTGGTGGTCGGCCTGTATCCGACGGACGCCGGGTCGGTGCGGGTGGCCGGCGTCGACCCGGCCGGCTGGGACGCTGCCGACCGGGAATCGGTGGGCTATCTGCCGCAGGGCCACCCGGTGTTCTCCGGCACCATCGCCGACAACGTCACCCTCACCGACACCGACACCGACACCGGGGATGGTTCCCGGCTCGCCGAAGCGCTGACCGTGGCCGGCCTGACCGGCGACCTCACCGGCATGCCCGCCGGGGCAGCCACCCCGATCGGCGAACTCGGCGTGCGGGTCTCCGGCGGCCAGCGGCAGCGCATCGCGCTGGCCCGAGCCCTGGCCGGCCCGGCCGCAGCGCCGCGGCTGCTGGTGCTGGACGATCCGTTCTCGGCCGTCGATGTGCACACCGAGGCCGCGATCATCACCGCGCTGCGGGCCGCCGTCGGCCCGGCCGCCCCACCGCAGCATCGGGCGACCGTGCTGCTGTGCTCCACCCGGCTGGCGGCGTTTCCCCGCGCGGACCTGGTCGTCGTGCTCGAGGCCGGCCACATCGCCGAGTGCGGCAGCCACGCCGAACTGCTCGCCGCCGGCGGTCTGTACGCGGCGATCTTCACCGCCCAGCGCCGCACCCATACCCCGACCGACCGGCGATGAACCCCCCGCCCGCGCCGGCCGCTGCCGCCGGCCGGCCACCGACGCGGCTGCGCCGGCAGCTGGCCGCCCTGGTACGCCCGTGGCGGGGCCGGCTGGTCGCGGTCGGTGCCGCCGTACTCGCCGCGGCCGTCGTCGAATTGGTCCCGCCGCTGGTGATCCGGCACGTCATCGATCACAACCTCACCTCCCGGCGCACCGCCGGGCTGGTACCGGCCGGGCTCGTCTACCTCGCCGCGACCGCCGCCGTCGCGGTCCTCACCGCCGTCTACAGCTACCTCGCCGCCACCGTCGCCCAACACGCGCTCGCCGGCCTGCGCGGCCGGCTGTTCGCCCATCTGCTCGCGTTGCCGGCCGACTACCACGACCGCACCCCGATCGGGGACTCCATCTCCCGCACCACCGCCGACATCGAAACCATCGATGACCTGTTCTCCTCCTCGGTGGCGACCCTGCTCGGGGAATCCGTCCGGCTGCTCACCGTCACCGCCGCGATGGTGGCACTCAGCCCGATCCTCACCGCCGCCGCCGCGGTGACGCTGCCGCCGCTGGTGTTGATCACCAGCATCCTGCGACGCCGGGTCCGCGACGCCGAACGGGCCGGCCGGATCGCCGTTGGCTCCCTGAACACCCAGCTCGCCGAGAACCTCACCGGCGTCGAGGTCATCCGCGCCTTCGGTCGGCAGGCCACCTTCAACCACCGGTTCCGTGCCGCGCTGACCGGTTGGCTGCGGGCCGCGAACCGCTCGGTGTTCTACAACGCCTTCTACGCCCCCGCCCTGGGCGTGCTGGCCGCGGTCGCCACCGCGCTGCTGCTGTGGCTAGGCGGCCGCAACACCTTCCAGACCATCGGGATCAGCGTGGGCACCCTGACCGCATTCGTGCTGCTGTTCGCCCGCTTCTTCACCCCATTGGTCAACCTAGGCGACGAATGGCAGACGGTGCAGGCCGCCCTGGCCGGCGCCGAACGCGTCTTCGCCGTCCTGGACCTGCCCGCCGACCAGCGCCCCCGCCCGGCCGCGACCCCCGCCGCGCCCAGCACGGACCGGCCGGCCGCGCCGATGATCCAGCTACAAGGAATTGAATTCGGCTACCAGCCCGACCGGCCGGCGCTGCACGGCATCACCCTGACCGTCGCCGCGGGCGAACACCTGGCCGTCGTCGGTCGCTCCGGCGCCGGCAAGTCCAGCCTGATGTCGCTGCTCGCCGGGGTGTACCCGCCGTGGGCCGGCACCGTCCGGCTGGCCGGCGCGGACCCGCGCAGCCTCGATGACAATCAGCGGCGCCGGCTGCTGGGCTACGTCCCGCAAACCGTCGTCCTGTTCTCCGGCACCGTCACCGACAACATCACTCTCGGCGATCCGCGGGTGAGCCCGGCCGACGTCGACCGCGCCGCCCGGCTCGCCGGCGCCGACACCTTCATCGACACACTGCCCCGCGGATACGCCACCGTCCTGTCCGACGCCGGCCGCGGATCCGGCGTGCAGCTGTCCGCCGGGCAGCGCCAACTCCTGGCCCTGACCCGCGCCCTGGCCCTCCGCCCCGCCGTGCTGCTGCTCGATGAAGCCACCGCCGTCATCGACGGTGCCAGCGACACCGCCTTCCGCACCGCCCTGCACCAGCACATCCGCGCCGAGGGCACTGCGGTACTCACCATCGCCCACCGGCTGGCCACCACTCGCGACGCCGACCGCGTCGCCGTCCTGGCCGCCGGTCGCATCATCGAACACGGCACCCCCAGCCAGCTCCTCACCGCCGGTGGCCGATACGCCGACCTCACCGCCCTGGAACATGCCGGCTGGGACTGGCAACACGACACCGACGAAATCTGAATCCACCACCCCCCGGCCGACCGCACCAAGCATCCGCCGCGGGACCGATCAATCCAACGTGCCCACGCATTCTGCCGGGGTGCTGGAAAGCCGCTGCAGGCCTCTACGGTGCCCGCGGTGCGGGTATCGACCTGTCCGCCGGCGCTGGCGCCGGGTCAGGGTCGCTCGGATAGATGTGGACGTTGGCCACTGACAGTTTCGGCACCGACTTTTCCAGGTCGTGTTCGGCGTGGTGGGCGATCGCCCTGGCCACCGGCAGCGGGAGATCCGGGTCGACGTCGATGTCGGCGTCGGCGGTGAGCCGGTGCCCTTCCCACCGCAACCGCAGCCGCCGAACTGCCTGCACGCCGGGCGTAGCCGTCAGATGCCGTTCGGCCTGCTCAGTTACGTCGGGGTCGACGCCGTCCATCAGTCGTCGGAACACCTCGACGGCGGCGCCTTTGAGGACGACGAGGATCGCGATGGTGATCAGGATGCCGACGATCGGATCGGCCAGCGGGAAGCCCAGCAGCACCCCGACGGCACCGACCGCGACGGCGAGGGAGGTGAAGCCGTCCGTGCGGGCATGCAATCCGTCGGCGACCAGCGCGGCCGAGCCGATCTGCCGGCCGACCCGGATCCGGTACACGGCAACGAGTTCGTTGCCGGCAAAGCCGATCAGCCCGGCCGCGAAGACGACCCAGACATGGGTGATCGGCTGCTGGTCGATCAGCCGGCGGATCGACTCGTAGCCGGCCAGGATGGCCGACAAAATGATCATGGCAACGATGAACAGCCCGGCCAGGTCCTCCGCCCGGCCGTACCCATAGGTGTAGCGGCGGGTGGGCTTGCGCCTGGCCAGCACGAAGGCGATCCACAGCGGCACAGCTGTCAGCGCATCGGAAAAGTTGTGGATCGTGTCTGCCAGCAAGGCCACCGATCCGGTGAAGATCACCACCAGCAGCTGAGCGATCGCGGTAATACCCAAGACAAGCAGGCTGATCTTGACCGCGCGGATCCCGGCCGTGTTCGACTCCAGCGCGTCGTCGATCGAGTCCGCGGCGTCGTGACTGTGTGGCTTGAAGATCGACAGGAGGAAACCCTTGACCCCGGTCGGATGCGAATGACCGTCAGGCCCGTGCGAGTGCCCGTGCTCGTCGTGGTCGTCGTCGTGAGAATGGCCGAGCACCTGTGGATCGTGGTCGTGGGAGTGGCCGTGCACCTGTGGATCGTGGTCGTGGTCGTGGTCGTGGTCGTGATGGGTATCAGGCATGGTCACGCCGATGCCTCGTCTTGCTGGTGATGGTGCCGGGGGGTGCCGTCCAGTGAGTGCTCGGCCTGGAAGATCGCATCGGAAACCAGCTGGCTGGCGTGCTCGTTCGCCAACCGATAGAACACCCGGGTGCCCTCCTGGCGGGTGGTGACAAACCGGGCCAACCGCAGCTTGGCCAAGTGCTGGGACACCGCTGCCGGCGACTTCTCCACGATCTCGGCAAGGTGATTGACCGACATCTCCTCATCCCGCAGCGCCAAGACCAGCCGCACCCGGGTCGCGTCCGCCAACATTCCGAACACCTCGACCGCCAACTCCACGTACTGGCTGTCCGGCTCGCGCCCGCAAACCTTCTTATCTGCATCCATACGCGGATTATTACACAGGCGCACCCTGGCGCGCGATACGGAAACGATCTTGCTTTACGCCACCACAAAGGAGCACCCGTCAACCCCGCTGCAGGCCGCCTTGGTCTACGTGAACACCCTCATGCTCCAAGACGTCCTGGCCGAACCCGCGTGGGCCGACACCCTCACCCCGGCGGACCGGCGCGGGCTGACCCCACTGTTCTGGCTGCACTTGCTGTCCTACGGGGAGGTCCGCCTCGACATGAGCTCCTGCTTCAGGCTCGGCCCGCGGGATGACTCATCACGCTCTGACGGTCGGACACGGTCGCCCGGGCAGTGCCCTCCGGCCGCTCCGCGCGCCGGTCGACCTGCCGCTCAGTCGGAGACTTTGGCCATTTCCTTGCCGCAGCAGCAGGTGGGGTTGGCGGTGCCGGGACAGTCCGGCTGCGCGCTCTTGGTAACGGTGACCTCGCAGCCGCAGGTGGGGTCGACGCAGCGGTAGACCTGGCCTTCACGAAACGCCATGATGCCTCCTTGATGGTGGTGGTTGTAGTGCCACCATCAACGGTAGGACCTTGCCCCCGGGGTAAAGTCAAGGACCAGGTTTGCACAGCTCGGAAGGGGTCTGCATGTTCACGGTGGGTCAGGTGGCGCGGGCGGCGGGGGTGAGCACCAAGGCGGTGCGCCTGTACGAGGCCCGCGGGCTGCTGCCGGTGGCGGCGCGCACCGCGGCCGGGTACCGGGTGTTCGAGGCATCCGACGTGGACACGGTGCGCTTCATCCGCCGGGTCCGCTCATTGGGGCTGGGCCTGGACGCGGCGGCGGAGATCCTGGCCACTCACCGCAGCGGAGCAGTGCCGTGTGGGCGGACCGGGCAACTGCTCGACCAACGCATCGCCGAGATCGACCACACGCTGCGCGAGTTGCGGGAGCTGCGCGCGACCCTGGTCGCCGCACGTCGCACCGACCACATCGGAGCCGATCGGGCCGGTGACCCGGGCGGTGCGGCGGGTGAGGTCTGCCCGATGATCGAAGGTGCCACCACCGCCGGTCGGCGTTAAGCCTTCCCAGGTCGAAGCCCAGGTCGAAGCCCAGTTCGACGGTGTCGCCGGCGGCCTGGCGCATCAGTGCGGCGGCCATCTGCGACTTGCCGCCGTTGCGGACGCACACGAACAGCACTGACGGGTTCTCGCTCATGTGGCGATTCCGGCCGTGGTGGAGCGCATGTGGTTCAGCAGTTGACGAACTCGGGTGTCCAGGTCGTCGCGGATGCAACGGACCTGTTCGAGCGGTTGGCCGACTGGGTCGACTGGTCGATCGGCGGCGAACCGGGCGGTGAGCACCGGTAGATGCGCGGTGATCCGGGAGATGCGGGCCGGCGCGGCGTGGGTTTCGGTGACGTAGCGCGTCACGGTTCGGCGACGAAGATGCCGTCGAACCGCCGGGTCAGGTCATCCACGACGCGGGCGAGGACGTGTTCGGGGCTCAGCAGGCCGGGGATCGGCGACGGTGACGCGGCGATCATGGTCGTGTCAGACCTTCGCCGGCAGCAGCTCGGCGATCAAAGCCTGGACGCGGGCGTGGATGTCGTCGCGGATGGGCCGCACCGATTCCACGCCCTTGCCGGCGGGGTCTTCGAGGTCCCAGTCCAGGTAACGCCGACCGGGGTAGATCGGGCAGGCATCCCCGCAGCCCATGGTGATCACCACGTCGGAGGCCTGGACCGCGTCGGTGGTCAGCAGTTTCGGGACTTCGGCGGTGATGTCGATGCCGACCTCGGCCATCGCCTCGACGGCGGCCGGGTTGACCTGGTCCGCCGGGAGCGACCCGGCCGAGCGGACCTCGATCGCGCCGGCGGACAGGTGGGTCAGGAATCCGGCGGCCATCTGCGACCGGCCGGCATTGTGGACGCAGACGAACAGGACGAACGGCTTGTTCGACATCAGTTGCTCCTGCTGGACGGGGCGGGTTGGTGAACGGGAGTGGTAGGCGTGGGGTCTCCGGCGGCGGCATCGGCGGGGAGGAAGCGGCGACCGGCCCAGAGGGCGACGTAGACCAGGGCGACGAGCGCGGGAACCTCGATCAGTGGTCCGACGACGCCGGCCAGCGCTTGTCCGGACGTGACGCCGAAGGTGCGATGGCCACCGCGATGGCCAGTTCGAAGTTGTTGCCGGCTGCGGTGAAGGCCAGGGTGGCGGTCTTGGCGTAGCCGAGTTTCAGGCCGCGGCCGAGGGCGAATCCGGCGCTGAAGGTGATCGCGAAGTAGATGATCAGGGGCAGCGCGATCCGGGCGACATCCCATGGGCGGCTGGTGATCTGATCGCCCTGCAGCGCGAAGAGCACGACGATGGTGAACAGCAGCCCGTACAGGGCCCACGGACCGATTTTCGGCAGGACGGTGGCCTCGTAGTACTCGGCCCTTGGTGCGTTCGCCGATGGTGCGGGTCAGGAACCCGGCAACCAAGGGAACTCCCAGGAAGACCAGGACGCTGACGGTGATGGCGCCGATCGAGAAGCCGGCAGTCGTGGTGGACAGGCCGAGCCAGCCCGGTAACACCTGGAGGTAGAACCAGCCCAAAGCGCCGAACGCGATGACCTGGAAGACGGAGTTGATGGCCACCAGCACTGCGGCGGCTTCCCGGTCACCGCAGGCGAGTTCGTTCCAGATCAGCACCATCGCAATACAACGGGCGAGGCCGACGATGATCAGCCCGGTGCGGTATTCCGGCAGGTCGGGCAGCAGTAGCCAGGCCAGGGCGAACATCAGCGCCGGCCGATGAGCCAGTTCATCACCAGCGAGGAGATCAGCAGCCGTTTGTCGGCGGTGACGCGGCGGGTCTCGTTGTAGCGGACCTTGGCCAGCACCGGATACATCATCACCAGCAGGCCGATCGCGATCGGCAGGGACACCGATCCGACCTTCACCGCATCCAAGGCCTTGGACAGGACTGGGATGATCCGGCCGAGCAGTAGCCCGATGGCCATCGCGGCGATGATCCAGACGGGTAGGAACCGGTCCAGCTTGGACAGCTTCTTCAGGACGGCCGCTTCGGCGGTGGAGGTGGGGGTCGGCGTGTCGATGTTCGTCATGGCGGTAGTGGTCACCCCCGTCGGTCACTGGGAGAAGGAGTGTGTGGCAGCGGGTTTGGTGGCGCGGATGATCGCTCCGTGCATGCCCGGTGCGGCTTCGTGGGTGAAGACGACCTCGGCGTCGGTGAACCCGACGGCAGCCAGCCCATCCAGGTACTCGGTGCGGGACAGTGCCCCGGCGATGCAGCCGACGTAGCTGCCCCGTTTGGCGCGCTCCGCCGGACTCAGGTGGTCCTCGGCGACGACGTCGGAGATCCCGATCCGGCCGGCCGGCGCCAGTACCCGGAACATCTCGGCCAGGACGGCTGGTTTGTCGGTGGACAGGTTGATCACGCAGTTGGAGATCACCACATCTATGGAGGCGTCCGGCAACGGGATGTCCTCGATCCGGCCCTTCAGGAATTCCACGTTGCTCGCGCCGGCCTTGGCCGCGTTCGCCCTGGCCAGGGCCAGCATCTCCTCGGTCATGTCCAGCCCGTAGGCAAAGCCGCTACTGCCGACCCGCCGGGCTGACAGCAACACGTCAATACCGCCGCCGGATCCCAGGTCCAGCACCTTCTCGCCCTCGCGGATCTCCGCGACCGCCAGCGGGTTTCCGCAGCCCAGGGAGGCCAGCACGGCTTCCTCAGGCAGTTCGCTGGTCTGATCCGGGGTGTACAGACCAGCCCCGAAGATGTCCGCCTCGCCGTCCTCCCCGATCGCGGCCAAAGCGTCCGTCGGGCCGCAGCAGCTGGTCTCCGGCCCCTGGGCCGGCCCGCAACAGCTGGCCTGAGAACTGTCGGTGACCGCCAGCGCGGCAGCTGCATACCGGTCACGAACCTGGTCACGGACTTCATCGGTCTGAGACATCACAAGCACTTTCATTGATGGGCGTCAATGCCTCAACCATGACCCATGACATAGACGAATGTCAATGTCGGCGGCATACTGGTCTTCATGACCACCACGGCGCTATCGATCGTCGACGTCGCCTGCTGTGCGCCGCTGACCCGGGAACCGCTGAGCGCTTCTGCCGCAACCGATCTCGCGCGCACCCTGAAGGCCATCGCCGACCCGGCCCGCCTACGGCTGCTGTCCATGGTCGCCGCCCACGACGGCGGGGAGGCCTGCGTCTGCGACCTGACCGACCCGCTCGGCCTCAGTCAGCCGACCGTCTCCCACCACCTGAAAGTCCTCGTCGACGCCGGCCTGCTGACCCGCGACAAACGAGGCGTCTGGGCCTACTTCGCCCTGGTACCCGGTGCCTTGGACTCGCTCGCCGCAGTACTCAGCACCACCGCGGCACCACTGATCTGACGGAGTCAGCGGCTGGTGGCTGCCGGCCGCTACCGATCAGTTTTGCCAGCCATTCAGCAGTTTTCCTTCACCGAGCACGCTCGGCGGCGGTTAAAGATCCAACGCCCGACAGCAGTTGCCGGCCGGACCTAACCTGACGTTGTGACTGGTCGTCATGTGCGTTCGGGGCAGAGCGCTCCCCAGCGCCCTCGCGCGCGCCGTATCGGTACAACCGGCGGGTCGACGACCGCGAGTATGTCAACCGGATCCGCCGGCACACCCCCTCGAGCTTGGTCCCCCTCGTCGCGCAAGTTGGCGCACAGTTCGCTGACCGGGACCAGTGGATGGCGCCGCGTGCGCCCCGGCCGTGGGCGCTTGCTGACATTGCGCGGGTCGCGCTGGTGCTCGGCACCGAGTTCAACAGGTCCACCGCGACAATTCCCGACGTTCTGGAGTGCGCCGCCGCGTACGAAGCCGTTACTGACCCGGACCTTCACCGGCAAGCGCCTGGCTCATCCCGCGACTACATGCTGCGACTCGCCGGCGAGCGGCTGCCGTATCAACAGAAGGTCTTCCACGACCTGGCCAGGTCGGCCGCGGTGTTCCTGCGCAAGCCCAACCCCGACCGGCCGCCGAGAGTGATGGTGGGCGATTGGGAGCAGGAGGTGTTCGGCTGCACGCTCAGGCAGTACCTAGACGCCGCGCTTCTGCTGCACGTCGGCGCTCGCACGAACTCTGGATTGTTCGATCCGGCCTGGATCGAACCAGCCGCAGTTCGCCGAAATCCGTGAGCGCCTGCCGTCGGAGCTGATGCACACCTTATTTGCGCGGCACTTCGTCGCCGACCGCGACAAGCTGGGCGCGACCCAGCGGGATGTCGAGGACAAGGTGGGCCGCCCGGAGCTGGCGTACCGCCGGTTCGGATTCAAGCAGCTGCAGAAGTACCCGGTCGTGTCTGGGCTCGGCGAGCGCTGGTACATGCCAGTGCCGCACCTGCTGATTTGCAAAGCCAGCCCCATCGGGGTTTTCTTCGCCGGGTTCGGCAACTTCGGCAAGGCGTTCGCCGACGACCTCGGCGCCCAGTTCGAGGGCTACATCGGCGACAACCTGCGCGAGCTGGTTGGCACCGTCGTGCCGGAGATTGAGTTCGGCCCGCCCTCGCAGCGCCAGCGGTCGGTCGACTGGATTATCATCTTCGAGCAGTGCGTGCTGCTTGTAGAGGTGAAGTCGACCCGCCCGACCGAAGAAGTCCGCTGGGGTGGGCCGAAGGCCGTGGACGAGCTCGAGAGCCTGCTCGGCAAAGCCGTTACGCAGCTCAGGCGCACTGCGGACTGGATCACCGACCGGCACCCGGCGTTCGTCGACATCCCGCCAGATAGGCCGATCATCGGTCTCGTGTGCACGATGGAGCCGTTCTCGATGGCGAACGCTCCATTCGTCGCTGATGCCCTTCCGGCCTCGGACATTCCGTACCGGGTGTGCAGCGCCGAGGAGATCGAAGGCCTGGTCCGTCTGCACGACGACGACATCGGCTCCCTACTGCTGGACTGCATGACCCACCCCGAGCGTGACGGGAGTTCGATCAAGCCGCTGACGGAAGGCCGTGAGCTCGGCCGGAACCGGCTGCTCGACGACGCATGGAATCATCTCCTCTGGTCCGACGAGGCATCCGATACAACCGAGACTGCCCCCCAGTAGTGCCCTGCCGCCGACCATCGGGCCGAGGGCGCGGCCGAAGCCGTCAGGCATCGGTATCGAGGTGGGTTCCTACCCTTCTCGACCGCTCCCTCAGCGCCGCGCGGCGCTGTTCGACCACTACCTGGCGGTGGTTATCAACAGCAGGATTGTGCCGATCCCCGCGGTTATTTGCAGTGCTGTGTAGGGCCAGGTGTGGCCGGTGCGCATCACGGTGAGCAGGGGGGCGTCGTAGAGGGCGTGGCCGATGATGAGCGGCCAGATGGTGCCGGTGGCTCGGTAAGCAGCCAGGCGCCGAGCATTCAGGGCACGACCATGACCGCGGCGCAGCCGATCCCGTAGTACAGGTGGATCCCCAGACGCAGCGCGACGATCAAACCTAGGCCGACCCATTGAGCGCGCGGAGACTTCCAGATCCCTAGCAGGGCCAGGGGTATCGTGAACAGCAGCAGTTCCTCGGTCAGCCCGGCCGCACCTAAATGCGCCCCGCTCACCTTCGGGTGGGCGGGGCGCTTTTCTGCAGTCAGGACGCCGACGTCACCGGGCTCGGCCTTCCTCGATCTGCACCACGCGCTGCCGGGAAACCCCGGCCTCCGCGGCGATCGCCGTCCGGGTGCGCCCGCCGGCCAGCGCGGCCCGGATCAGCTTCCGGCGCTGCTCGAGCAGCTTCTGCATCTGCACCTCGGCCGCCGCGATCTGCCTGCGCACGCGGGCGATGGACGACAGGCCGGTGCTCACGCGGCCGCGATGGTGAAGTGCCCGCCCGGCTTGCGGCTGGACATGGCTGCCGGGGTGAAGGTCCACTGCCCAGCGGTCCGGTGGTTGGGTACGGCCAGGTAGTCGACCCGGCCATCGGTGAGTCGGATGACCGAGCCAGCGCGTTCGGTGAGGGTGAGCTTGCGGCCGTCGTCCGTGGTGATCGTCATTCCACTATCGTAAGGTGCCTTACCTGCGCAGCGCAAGGCGCCTTACGTAAGACCACCCGGCCAGGTGAACCGGAGCCCGTTGCCCCGAGCTGACCGATCCCGCTGCAGGCACACCGACAGCACCAGCTCAAGATCGTGGACGGCGCACCAGTTGGTCCGATGCCCGGTCCGGCCGGCCGTGCACAGGCAAGGCTTCCAGCCGACCAGGGTCCGGCCTGGCACTAGAGGATGGCCGACCGGGCACGGCGGCGGTTGCTCGACCAGCGGCGCCATGTACAGCACGCTATGCGCACTGTCTGACCAGTCCGCGATCCGGATCACTACCCTAATTACAACATCGCAGCTTCGGCGGCCTGCCAGATGAGAACGGCCCGTCATCTGTTTATGCAGGTGACGGGCCATACAACGATGGAGCCGCCTTGGGGAATCGAACCCCAGACCTTCTCATTACGAGTGAGATGCTCTACCGACTGAGCTAAGGCGGCAATCGTGCGTACTGCCGCCGACGAGTCTAGCGGTTCGGCCCCGGTGCTCCCGCCGGGTTATCGGTGAACGGATTGACCACCTCGACACCGCCGAAATGTTGCCCGCTCTGCAGATCCTCGGTGAACAGCCATCGACATTCGGCGCGGGCTGCCGCACACACGATCTGCGCATCCCACAATGAGATCTGATGACTGATGGACACGTCGATCGCTGTCGCTACCAGACCCGCGTCGACGTCGACCACCTCCAGTCGCCGATACTGCTGCACAGCCGCTGCGGCTGCGTCCGGAGCAACCCGATCTTGCGAGTCAGGGTCACGGAGAGCTCCGACCGGACCTGGGTACTGACGCAGAAGATGAGATCGCGACGCGCGAGGAGAGTCGATGAATACTCTTGTCTCTTGGCGTCGCGGCCGTCGATGGCTGGTAGCGATCACTGCCGCCCATACAGATCGCGCAGCAGCGAGATCTCGGCGCCGTGGTGGATCGCTTCCCGGCTGATGTGCAGCACCAGCTCGGCCATCGAGTGCTCCGCCCATGGACCCTCGGCCTCGCCGACCTGGCGGAGGAGATCATCGGCCGACAGGCTGCGGGCACCATCTATCCAAGCGGTGTAGGTGGCGTCGAGCTGCCGCAGTCCGTCGGCGGCCGTTCTTGCGAAGGCCCACTGCTGATAGTCGGCCGGGCCCCCGTCGAAAGTGGCTCCGAAGTGCGACTGGGCGCGCGCACCGAAGACGCCGACCGCCAGATGGGCGACTCGCCAGGCGATGGTGGTGACCGGCGGCGGATCGGGTTCCGGATAGCTGAAGTCGCAGGTCCACTCGTCGGTTCCGGGTTGCTGCTCGCCGGCCAACCCGGGGGCCCGCCGACGTACTCCCCAGCAGTCGGCCACTGGCTCCCAGTGGTACTCGGCGTCTTCCATTCCGGCCAGCCGCGGCCGGAGTTGACCGTCCCAGTGCCACTGCAGTTGCGCGACGAGTTGCTGTTTCCAGTCCACCGATGAGGTCGTGTCCAACATGCCCACCAGCATCGCATCGGCCACCGACAACGCACCGTGCCGTGCCGTGATCCGGAGCAAAAGAGCGGCGGCCGCAACCCGTACGGACCACGGCCGCCGCCAGGGGGAAGGTTTCAGTCCTGGCTGGACAGCGAGCGCCACTCGCTCCAGTCGATCGCCCAGTCGTACAGATCGCCGTCCAACGCGCTCAGCTTTACCGAGGTCCCGGTGATCACCACCGGGTCGCCGTATATCGCCTTGGTGAAGTACTGCTTGGCATTCACGTCGGACAGGTTCAGGCAGCCATGGCTGACGTTCTGTTTGCCCTGCACGTCGATGGTGTCCATGTTCTGATGGATGTACTCGCCGTTGTTGCTGATCCGCACCGACCAGGGTTCCGGCAGATCCTTGTAGCCGAACTTCTCGTTGGTCATCTTCTTGTCGGCTTCCTTGCCGATCACCACGTGGATGCCCGACCGGGTGACCATCCGCGGATCGGCGACATCGTCGCCGCGGCCCATCGAGGTCGGATACTTCGCCACCACCGCGCCGTCTTCCTTGACGGTGAGCATCTTGGACTTCGGGTCGGCGTAGGTGACCCGATTCCGGCCGATGGTGAAATTGCGCTCGGCCACATCGCGGGCGCCATAGACATCCTCGGCGACCTGCACCCCAAGCAGATCGACCTCGACGTGCACCTTGGTGCCCTCCGGCCAGAAGGTCTCCGGACGAACATCGAGCGAGCGGCATTCGTCACCGTCGTGCTGCACCCAGGTCCCGCGGACGGCGACCTTCGGCGTGGTGGTCACGGTGACGTGCTTCTCCACCTTGGCGTGGTCGGCCTCGCAGGTGCCGAATCGAATGATCACCGGTGCGGCCACCCCGACCACCGCGCCGTCCCCGGGGAAGATCTGGGTGGTCTGGGTGTACGAATCCAGAGTCTGCCAGGTCCCGTCGATGGTGGTCGGCTCGCTGCCCGGCTGCCCGGTCGCGGTGCCCTTCGCGTGATAGGTGCCGCCGTACCGCAGCCGCTGGTCCGACGTCCAACTGGTCTTGTCGGCGGACACCGCCCCTTTGATCGTCGAGCCGTCGGCCGCGTAGACGGCCAGGGCGACGATCCGGCCGCCGGCCACCTTCAGGGTCAGCGGTTCGATCGGGTTGGCGTTATCGGTACCGAACTCGGGTGACGCGGAGATCGTTGCCGGCGTCGGCGCGGGTCCGGTGCTGGTCGACGCCACCGCGGATGACGAAGAGTGCGACGACGAGGTCGCCTTCGATCGGCTGGTGGCGGCGGGTGTGCTGGTAGCCGGTTTGTTGGTAGCCGGTGTGCTGGTAGCCGGTTTGCTGGTAGCCGGTTTGCTGGTAGCCGGTGTGCTGGTAGCCGGTGTGCTGGTGGCCGGTGTGCTGGTGCCGGCCGGGGGTCCGACGGTGACCGGGGCCGCGGTGGTCGCGGTGTCGGCGATCAGTGCAGCCGCAGGGCTGGTGGCCGGCGCGGCCGGCGGCGGCTGGGAACCGGACTCAACCGTCGAACTGCAGGCAGCCAGCATCACCGCACCGGCCACTGCCATCGCCATCATTGCCTTGCGTCGCATTTTGGTCATTTCGCCCCGTCACAGCCCGATCGATCCCCCGGTGATGACGACCCGACTCGTCATTCAGGCCCGAAGGTTAGCGGCGTCGGCCGCTCGGCCCACACACATATAGATACGCTTGAGGGGCCGGCAGGTTGCGCAGAACAGATCTCGACTCGGCAACATTGTGGGGACGATCGTGAAATCCACCTGTCTGGGAACGCTCCCGAGCGCCGACCGGCTGGTCCCCGATCACGAACATCGGCCCCATCGGTCCCTCTACCGGGACGCCGTCTACGCCCAGGTCGCTGGTTTCCGGCCGATGCTGCTCGATCTGCTGGTACCGCGCGGCGGGCCGCCCGTCCCGGTGGTGCTGTACCTGCACGGCGGCGGGTTCGACATCGGCAGTCACAAGATCACTCGGGACGCCTTGGGCGCCGCCGTCACCGCCGAACTGACCGCCCGCGGAATCGCCGTCGCGAGCGTCGGCTACCGACTCTGCGGCGAGGCGCTGTTCCCTGCGGCGGTGCACGACGTCAAGGCCGCGGTCCGGTGGCTCAAGTTGCACGGCGAGCTGTTCGGCATCGACTCGGGACGGATCGGCGCCTGGGGCGGCTCGGCCGGCGGGTACTTCGCCGCCATGCTGGCCGTCACCGCCGGTCGGCCGGAGTTGGACGGCAAGCTCGGCGTCACCGGGCCGGACAGCAGCATCCAAGCCGCCGTCAGCTGGTTCGGGCCGACCCATTTCGGCAGCCAACCCCGGCTCGGCCCGGCGTCACAGCCGAACGACGATCCGGCCCGGTCGCCCGAATCGAAGTTCCTCGGCGCGGCCGTCGAGAATGTTCCGGAGCTGGCCGCGGCAGCCAGTCCGGTCAGCTACCTCACCGCCGATGCGGCACCGATGTTGCTGGTGCATGGCGCCGAGGATGACGGCGTGCCGATCTCCCAGAGCGAGCGACTGCGGGATGCCTACCGTCAGGTCGGCGCACCGATCGAGCTGATCACCGTGCCCGGTGGGAACCACGGCTTCAGCAATGTCGACCGGCAGCCGCTGCTGCGGGCCAGCGCCGAGTTTCTGCAACGCCGTCTCACGTGCTGAGCCAACTCACGGGAGCCGCGGCGAACCCCCGCGTTTGCGATCCCGCGGCGCAGAAACGGGCGCACCGCCAGCTCCCCACCCCGCGTTTGCGATCCCTCGACGCAGAAACGTGCGCACCGCCAGCCCCCCACCCCGCGTTTGCGATCCCTCGACACAGAAACGGGCGCACCGCCAGCCCCCCACCCCGCGTTTGCGATCCCTCGACACAGAAAC